>Ga0233438_10000678_pt1 | contig 41843 bp, 37 predicted proteins | sample SI_123_September_FD_182720 | JGI IMG/M metagenome (GOLD analysis project Ga0233438, IMG submission 182720) | Seawater microbial communities from Saanich Inlet, British Columbia, Canada - SI_123_September2016_10_MG | ecosystem: Environmental > Aquatic > Marine > Inlet | place: Canada: British...
GCAAGCAAGTTGCTATTTTAGTGCCAACTACTATTTTGAGCCTCCAGCATTTTAGGAGTTTTAACGAACGACTCAAAGATTTTCCTTGCAAAGTAGATTATCTCAACCGATTTAAATCAACAAAAAAGGTAAAGGAAACATTAGAAAGATTAGAGAAAGGAGAAATAGACATTCTGATAGGAACTCATAAAATTGCCGGAAAAAGTGTAAAATTTAAGGACTTAGGTCTTTTGATAGTAGACGAAGAACAAAAATTTGGAGTAGGTGTAAAAGACAAACTGAAAACGATGAAAGAGAATGTAGACTCTTTGACATTAACCGCTACTCCAATTCCAAGAACTCTGCAGTTTTCGCTGATGGGAGCAAGGGATTTGTCGGTGATCAATACTCCCCCACCCAACCGACAACCAATTGATACACAGATTCATACTTTTAATGAAGAAACAATAAGAAATGCTGTTTCTTACGAAATGCAACGTGGAGGCCAAGTTTATTTCGTGAACAATAGAGTTCAAAACATAAAAGAGGTTGCAGGGATGATTCAAAGATTAGTTCCTGATGCAAAAGTAGCTATTATTCATGGTCAAATGGAGGGCCAAAAAATGGAAGCAACTCTCATGGATTTTATCAATGGAATGTATGATGTTTTGGTTGCTACATCGATCATAGAATCGGGAATTGACGTGCCAAACGCCAATACAATGATTATTAATAATGCCAATAATTTTGGACTGAGCGATTTGCATCAAATGAGAGGAAGAATTGGGCGAAGCAACAAAAAAGCGTTCTGTTATTTAATTACTCCACCTCGCCACATGCTAAGTGACGATGCAACAAAAAGGCTAAACGCAATTGAGCAGCACAGCGAACTTGGAAGCGGATTTAATATCGCGATGAAAGATTTGGACATTAGAGGAGCCGGAGATTTGTTGGGAGCTAGCCAAAGCGGATACATCAATGACATAGGTTTTGCGACTTACCAAAAAATATTAAACGAAACTATTGAGGAGCTCAAAACAAACGAGTTCAAAGAGCTATTTAAGGACGAAAAAAACGACAAGTTTTTCGAGATAGAAGACTTTCAATTGGAAACAGATTTGGAACTATTGATTCCGGATACGTACGTCAATCAAATTGCCGAAAGACTTTCTTTGTACCAAGAGTTGGACGAGGTGAAAACAACGGAAGAACTTGATGCTTACAGAAAAAACCTGAAAGATAGGTTTGGAGATGTGCCAGAGGAAACTTCTGAATTGCTAAAAACAATAAGGCTAAAGTGGTTGTCCAAGGAAATAGGGTTTGAGAAAATAATATTGAAACAAGAAAAAATGATTTGTTTTTTCCCTTCCAATCAACAATCTGCATACTTTGAATCCGATGCGTTTACAAAAACTCTTATGTTCATTCAAACGAACCCAAGAAATTGTAAAATGAGCGAAAGAAACAATAAACTAAGACTTGTTTTTAGCGGTATTCACTCTATTTCTCAAGCAATTGGAGAGCTAAGGAAGATTACCAAAAACTAAAAATTTATGGAAAAGAGATTTGAAGTAAAGGATTTAAAAGGTTTAGCGCCTGTAGCCAATTTCATCAAGGAGCTTTCGAATGAGTATTCTCATTTTTGCTTGGAAGCACCCATGGGCGCAGGCAAAACAACTTTGATAAATGAAATATGTAAGACTCTGGGCGTTTCCGAACACACTTCTAGCCCAACCTACTCCATTGTAAATGAATATGTAACGGATTCTGGAAGCTCAATTTTTCACTTCGATTTGTATCGATTACGAACCGAAATGGAATTGCTCGACATTGGAGTTCTTGAAATTTTGGACAGTGGAGACATTTGTTTTTTCGAATGGCCAGAAAAAATCCTATCGTACTTAGACGAAAAATTTGTAAATTTAACTATTGAGGTAGTGGACACTACTCGAATCATCACACTAACCTATTGATATGTCTTCAGATGTACTAAAATCCTTGGCGAAAGAAGCACTCATGGTGCCTCAGGAAAAACTGCAGCTTGCAGGAACAAAAAGCAAAAAATTATTTATTGGAATCCCAAAGGAAACAAGCTTTCAGGAAAATAGAGTTTCGCTAGTTCCCGAAGCGGTTGCGCTTTTGGTGAGTAACGGACACAGAGTGTGTGTAGAAACTAATGCCGGTGTAAATGCGAATTTTGTAGACAGAGATTACAGCGAGGTAGGTGCCGAAATTTGTTACGATACTTCAGAGGTTTTCAAAGCAGATATTATTATAAAAGTAGCTCCTCCAAGCAAGGAAGAAATTGAAATGATGTCGGGGAATCAAACCTTGTTTGCTGCCCTTCAGCTTTCTGTTCATCCAAAAAACACCCTGGAGATGCTGATGAAGAAGAAAATCACTGCAATTGCTTGGGATTTTGTGAAAGATGAAGACGATGTATACCCAGTTATACGATCTATGTCAGAAATTGCGGGGATAAAATCCATTGGAATAGCTTCTCATTACCTAAGTAATTTGAACAACGGACGAGGAACTATTTTGGGTGGAATTGCCGGAGTATCGCCAACAGAAGTGGTGATAATTGGAGCAGGAACTGTGGGAGAATTTGCTGCAAAATCTGCAATAGGACTAGGAGCTTCTGTCAAGATATTTGACAACGATGTGTACAAATTAAGAAGAATTCAAAACGATTTGAATACTTCCATTTGGACTTCAATCATAAACCCAAAAGTATTGGAAAAAGCTTTGATGAGAGCAGATGTGGCAATTGGTGCGTTGAGATCCAATAACGGAACAACTCCATGTGTAGTAACCGAAGAAATGGTAGAAACAATGAAGGAAGGAGCAGTGATTGTGGATGTAAGCATTGACAAAGGGGGATGTTTTGAGACTTCAAAAGTTACCAATCATAAGTCACCAGTTTTCACCAAACACGGGGTAATTCATTATTGTGTACCAAACATAGCTTCCTCCGTTTCTAGAACCGCATCTTTTGCGTTGAGCAATATTTTTTCTCCTTTACTCATTCAGATAGGAGAAGAAGGTGGAATTGCAAAAATGGTAAGAGAAAATAAAGGATTCAGACATGGAGTATATGTTTACAAAGGTATGCTGACAAGTAAAACCTTGGGTGATGCCTTTAGTTTGCCACACAAAAACATTGATTTACTTTTGATGGCGATGTAGCATCCCAAATTATTCAGAAAACTATACCTTAGTAGCCAAGATGAAAATTGCTATAAATACACGGTTTTTACTCACCAATAAATTAGAAGGTTTTGGTTGGTTTACTCACGAAGTAGCAAAAAGATTAGCAAAAAACCATCCTGAACATGAGTTTTTCTTCTTTTTTGACAGAAAATTCGATGAAAAATTCGTTTACGAAAAGAACGTGACGCCAATTGTTATCAATCCACAAGCGCGCCATCCATTTTTGTATTACATCTGGTTTGAAATAGGTGTAAAACGAGCGTTAAAAAAACACGACATAGATGTTTTTTTGTCCCCGGATGGCTATTTGAGTTTAAGTTCTGATGTTAAACAAATTCCTGTAATTCACGACTTAAGTTTTGTTCATTACCCCAAAGATATTCCTTTTTGGAACCGAAATTACGTCAATTACTTCTTTCCTAAATTCGCAAAAAAAGCGAGTAAAATCCTTACCGTTTCCGAGTATTCGAAACAAGATTTAGTACAAAGTTTTGGAATATCAGAGGATAAAATTCAAGTTGCACACAACGGAATAGGAGAAGTGTTTCATCCTATTTCTGAACAAGAAAAAGAAGAAACAAGAAGTAAATTTACGGAAGGAATTCCATATTTTTTGTTTGTAAGCGCACTTCATCCAAGAAAGAATGTAACGAATTTATTTCAAGCGTTTGATCGGTTTAAAACAGAAACAAAAAGCGTGGTGAAATTGCTCATGGTGGGAGAAAAATATTGGTGGAACAAAGAGATCAAGCAGGTTTTTGATGAAATGAAACACCAATCCGATGTTGTGTTTACTGGACACATTCAGTCTAGCGAACTCAACAAATTGTACGGATCAGGTTTAGCACTTACTTATGTTTCTTATTTCGAAGGATTTGGAATTCCATTGGTAGAGGCAATGAAATGCGAGTTGCCAATTCTTTCATCAGAATTAACTTCGTTGCCAGAAGTAGGTGGCGATGCAGCCATTTATGTCAATCCGTTTTCTGTAGAAGACATCAAAAATGGAATGAAAAGAATTGTGAAAGACGATTCATTGAGTCAAGAATTAATAGAACACGGAAGAGAAAGAGCCAAGCAATTTAGTTGGGACAAAACAGCCGAAATAGTCTGGAATACCATTGTTGAGGTTCATGGAAGTTAGAAGTTGGTAGCACGAAGTCAGAAGATGTAATAAACCGAAATAATTATTGATGTTTATAAATCGAGCAATTGTTTGAAGTAAAAAAACGAATTAAAATATGCTAAAACTATACTATGATAAAACCAAAATTGAGGCCGGCTGTGACGAAGCAGGAAGAGGATGTTTATCAGGACCAGTAGTTGCTGCAGCTGTTATTTTACCCAAGAAATTTAAAAATAAGATTCTGAATGATTCTAAAAAGCTAACAGAGAAGCAAAGAGAATTATTAAGACCGATTATCGAAAAAGAAGCTCTTGCTTGGGGAGTTGGCATAGTTTCGCCCAAAGAAATTGATGAAATTAATATTTTGAACGCTTCTTTTTTAGCTATGCACCGAGCGATTGATAAATTAAAAAAGACTCCGAATTTGTTGTTGATTGACGGAAATCGGTTTAATACATACAAAGAAACAGAACACGTTTGTGTAATAAAGGGAGATGGAAAATTCTTGCCGATTGCAGCGGCTTCTATTTTGGCAAAAACCTACCGAGACGATATCATGAAACAATATCATGAGGAATTTCCACATTACGATTGGAACAAAAACAAAGGATATCCAACTAAAGCTCACCGACAAGCCATAAGAGATTTTGGAACAACTGATTATCACAGAAAAAGCTTTAGGTTGTTGCCCGAGCAGCTTGAAATTGATTTTTAAGCCTTATCCAGAGTAAAAGAAAAGGTTGTCCCCTTGTCTAGATTACTTTCTACCGATATTTTTTGGTTGTGAGCCTCTACAATGTGTTTTACAATAGCTAGTCCAATTCCAGAACCTCCTTGGTTTCTATCTCGGCTTTTTTCTACTCTATAAAACCTCTCGAACAAGCGAGGCAAATGCTCCTTTGCAATTCCCAAACCGTTATCTGTTACTTTAACAAGAATTTTTCCTTTGGCAATTTCTTTGGCAGAAATCACAGATTCACCACCTTTTTTACCGTAATAAATAGAGTTTGACACTAAATTAGTAACAACTTGTTCTAGCCTTAATTTGTCGGCAGTTACAAAAATTTCGGCCACCGAAGGTTTTTCAAGAGTAACCTTAATCTCATGATTTTCAGCTAAGTCTTCCAGCTCAGATAAAATATTTTTTATCAATTCGAATAAGGAAATTCGCTTCAAATTCAGTTTCAAATTACCAGATTCGATTTTGGTAATGGTATCCATGTCTGCAATCACATTCGTGATTCTGTCAATTCCCTTGGCGGCTTTGTTTAGGAATTTCCTGTTTATTGACTCGTCTTCTAATCCTCCTTCAAGCAACGTCAAAATATAGCCCTCTACACTAAAAACAGGGGTTTTAAGCTCATGTGCTAAATTTCCAAAAAACTCTCTTCTGTAGGCTTCAGTAGATTTTAGTTTTTGTATTTCTGTTGTTTTTTTGTTCAGCCAATTTTCTATTTCAAGCTGGGCATCTTTCCCGAAAATATCACCGTTTTTTTCGTACACAATCCCAATCGAACGGTAAATTTTTTTGAATTTTCTTTTGGTATAGATTTGCAAAGCAAAGTAGGAAACCACAAAGACAATCCCACCAATACTAAACGAAACGAGAAGAACTTCAGGCTCTTTGTCGGGATCGTTCAACAGCAGATACATTCCCAATGAAGAAATGACAAAGGAGATAAGCCCCAATACAAATGAAAAAAATATGCCTGAAGAAAATTTCATGATTTAAAGGTATGGATTTTTTGAACAACCAAATATTAAGTTTTTGATTCTACTTTTTTCATCTTCTACTTGTCATTCTCTTGAAAAGGGAATCTAAAAACGACCAAAGAAAGAAACCTAAAAGAACATCTCCCAAGCGATTGATACAAATGATAAATCCTTTGTTGAAGACAAAACCTTACTTTATCAACACCGCCCTTGGAATAATAAAACCAAAACCAGAAAACTATCGGAAAGAATCTATTAACTTTGAAATTGAGTTAAAACACCTTAAAAACTATGTCAGAAAGCAATATTATAATCGAAAACAACGATTCTGTTAGAACAATTACAATTAACAGAACCAAGCAATTGAATGCTCTTAATTCTCAAACAATAAGCGAATTATCGCAAGCTTTGAAAGAAGCAGACGCTGAAATTGGAGTAAAAGTAATTGTATTGACAGGATCGGGAGAAAAAGCTTTTGTTGCTGGAGCAGACATCAAAGAATTTGCGTCATTTTCGGTAGAAGAAGGAAAAAAACTAAGTAAGGAAGGACATGATAAATTATTTGATTTGGCACAAAATCTATCCACTCCAATCATTGCAGCAATCAATGGGTTTGCATTGGGAGGAGGATTGGAATTGGCAATGTCGGCCCACATCAGAGTAGCTTCAGACAATGCCAAAATGGGATTGCCAGAAGTATCGTTGGGAGTGATTCCTGGATATGGAGGAACGCAACGACTAGCTCAATTGGTGGGAAGAGGAAAGGCGATGGAGATGATCGCAACTGCAGGAATGATTTCGGCAGAAGATGCCCAAAAATGGGGATTGGTAAACCATGTAACCACTGTAGACGGTTTGATGGAAAAATGCCATGAAATAGCAGGTAAAATTGTAAAAAATTCATCTTCGGCAATTGGCCTAGCCATCAAAGCCGTGAATGCAAATTACACGGATGGTGAAAATGGATTTGAAACAGAAATTGAAGAATTTGGCAACTGTTTTGGTACAGATGATTTTAAGGAAGGAACGACTGCTTTTATCGAAAGAAGAAAAGCAAATTTTAAGTAAAAAAACAAACTTAGTTGAGTGTAATAAAAAAACTAGCGGGGCAAACAGCTATTTACGGAGTAAGTAGTATGTTTGCTCGTATCCTAAATTTTTTATTGACTCCTCTTTACATCACAAGCTTTAGCACGGCCCAGTATGGTGAAGTTTCGGAGTTGTATGCCAATGTAGCTTTTTTTATGGTTCTGTTGGGTTTTGGTATGGAAACTGCTTTTTTTAAGTTTTCTAAAACCGAAAAAAACGAGGTAAGCGTTTACAGCACAGCTCTTACTTTTATTGCTGTTTCTAGTGGTTTATTTATTTTAGTTGGGTTTTTATTTACTCAATCTATAGCAGATTTAATTGGCTATGCTTCCCGCCCAGATTTCATTATTTATTTGGCACTTATTCTGGGTTTAGATGCTTTTGCAACCATTCCGATGGCAAAACTGCGGAACGAAAGCAGAGCTAAAAAGTTTGCTCAAATTAACTTGATAAACATTGGGACCAACATCTTTTTCAACATCCTTTTTATCGCTTTTGCCAAAACAAGTTTCGATAATGGAAACAAAACAGCTTTGGTGGAACTCATTTATGATCCAGCCATAGGAATTGGTTATATTTTTATTTCTAATTTGATTGCAACGGTAGTAAAATTAGCGCTACTTTATCCGGAATTTATCAAGGTAAAATGGGAAATAAACAGAAAGCTCTTGACCAATATGCTTATTTATTCATTGCCTCTTATGTTAGGTAGTTTTGCAGGAATAATCAACGAAACATTCGACAGAATTTTGATAAGAAGAATGATTGAACCTGAGCAAGGAGTTGAGGTTGCCAAACAGCAAGTTGGGATTTATTCGGGAGTTTATAAATTATCGATACTCATTTCGTTGTTTATTCAAGCCTTTAGATACGCAGCCGAACCATTTTTCTTTGCACGAGCCAAAGAAAAAAACGCAAATCAAACCTACAGAACCGTAATGAATTACTTCATTTTGGCCGTTTCAATCATGTTCTTGTTTATTCTCATGTATCTTGAGGTATTCAAGTGGTTGTTACCAAAAAGAGAATACTGGGAAGGACTTCATGTTGTTCCAATTTTGCTTGTAGCCAATATATTTTTGGGGATTTATTACAATCAATCTATCTGGTACAAATTATCCGGACAAACAAAATTTGGCGCATATATCGCCATGGGAGGAGCTGTTCTTACCGTTGGGTTAAACGTATTATTTATTCCAATTCTGGGTTATGTTGCCTCGGCATGGACCACGTTTGCGGTGTACGGAGGAATGATGATTACTTCCTATATTTTGGGACAAAAACACTATCCAATTCCGTACAACATAAAAAAAGGAAGCTTTTTTCTTTTGTTTGCTGTTGCTCTTTACTTTGTGAGTGTTGGTTTCAAAATCATATTTCCAGATTCGGTTGTTTTCATCTTGGGATTCAATACGGTATTATTTGCTTTCTATCTTTGGTTTATCTACAACCTAGAAGGAATGAACCTGAAAGAAATGCTGAAGAAAGACTAGGTGTGCTTTTCAGTTTTAAATCCTTTGTACACCCACATCACAATTAATAACATCATCAAGTTGTAAACACTGTCTTCAACGGGGATTGTAAGGATTCTTAGCCCAATAATTTCTTCAGGATTGTAGTTTACTACTGGATTTTCGATTAACGAACCGGTTAAAACTCCGTTTACAAGTAAAAAAGGAATCAAGCTAACGAAGTACATCAACAGAAATCTACCGAGCCATTTTGGATTATAGTAAACCGTAATGAGACCAATTATTCCCGTACAAACGAAAGTTACAAAAGGGTACAATCTATCCGAATAAAAGAATGAAACCACAATAAGCAAGATTGAAAACAAGAACAAAAAAGGTCTTGCAAATCCGCTTAAAATGTCTTTTTTGATAAAATAATTGAGGACTTCATAAATAAAAAAACAAGCGAAAGGAATGAGAATAAAAAACAGCCATTCTTCAATTGGCAACAAAAAGATACGAATCCCAGTAGTGTAATCGTCATTAAACCACCAAACACCTTGGTGCGTAAACCACACATCCCAAGGCACAAAAATAGCGATCATTACAGCAATTCCTGCAAAGAGTTTTTTCCATTTTTTGTAATAGGTTATTCTACGTTCAAAACTTTGTGCAAGCGGGTAGGAAAGAGCAAAAAGCAAGATATAGAAGTAAAGATATTTTGATTCAAGGAACTCCATTATATGACAAAGTTTAACACCGCAAAAAAGACGGTTTGAGTGCCAAATATAACAAAACTAATCTTGCTGTTTATTTTGGGAGAAAACCAATGAATTATCACATGAATAAATAAACTCGTAACAAACCACATGATGTAGTTTTGTATGGGAATAATATCATTTTCCCAACCCCAAAAGCCTAATTTCATAGCTACAGGTTCTACCAAAAAATCTAGCCCAACCATGAGGATTGGCGGAAGTACAATAAGCCAAAAAGCTTTCTTGGTAAAAAACTGCACAATTCCATAAGAACTAAGTGCGAGAAACAACCAATTCACCCCAATCATCACTGGAGTATCAAAAATTTTAAATCCAAAAGGAGAGCCATAAGCGTAGTTGCCGAACAATATTCCCGTTTCTACACCAATGGCCTCAACCGAAAAACCGATTAGAAAAATCAGAAAAGAAAGTAGTAGCAATTTTCCGCTGAAATCGGAATTTACTTTGTAAAAAGCCACAAGAGTTAGTAATAAATTTACAGGAGTAAGAGGAAGAAATAAATGTCGAAACTCTGGAAGACTTAATCCAATTAGCCCTACAAAGTGTAGGATAATCAAAACACCAATCCATCGGTTTTCGGTACTAATATTTTTTATCATTTGATTAATTTACTAATAATTTTGGCAGAGGACAACGCCAAAGGAATTCCTCCACCCGGATGTACACTTCCACCACAGAAAAAGAGGTTTTTGTAGTCGGAAGAAAAGTTTTTATGCCTGAAAAATGCGGCAAACCTATTGTTACTAGAAGTTCCGTAAAGCGAACCCTTGTATGAATTTGTTTTCTCTTGAATGAGTTGAGGTGTTAGTTTTTCTTCAAATTCGATTAGTTTTTCGATGTCTTCACCTAAAACTCTGGAGATTTTGGAAAGGATATTTTTTCGAGCATCGGATACCATCTTATCCCAATCTTGCCCATAAACGGATGGAACATTTATCATCACAAACCAGTTTTCTTTCCCAAATGGAGCATCTTGTTTCAGGTGTTTGCTCGTGATGTGTATGTATATGGTCGGGTCTTCGTAAATGGTTTTGGAATCAAAAAGATGGGTAAACTCTGTTTTGTAATCTTCGGTAAATAAAATGTTGTGCACGTCTAGTTCTGGAAATTCTTTGCCAATTCCCCAGTAAAAGATAAGTGCCGAACTCGAGCGCTCCTGCTTATCCACTTTCTCCAATTTTTTGGCAGAAGGAATAAGTTTTTCGTAAACCGTATGAATATCGGCATTGCAAACCACTACATCACCCTCAAATTTTCCAGATTTGGTAACAACCGATTTTGCAACTTTATTTTCTGTTTCAATAGCAATCACTTCTTCATTAAAATGAAATTTAACTCCGATTTCTTTCGCCAGTTTCACCAAACTATTGGTGATTTCGTGCATTCCGCCATGAGGCAAATATGCGCCAAGCCCAAACTCTAGGTGAGGAATAATATTCAGAATTCCAGGAGCTTCGTAGGGTGTAGAACCGTTGTAAGTAGCGTATCGATTGAATAACCGAACGGTTTTTGAATCAGAAAATGCTTTCTCGTTCACTTGATTCATGGTACTAAAAATGCTCAAAAACGGCAATTTCATAATTGAAACCAACGTAGAGAATGACAGAAAAGATTTTACTTTATGAAGCGATTTATTTAGGAATTGTTCTTCGGTGGCTCCGTAGATAAATTCGCTTTTTTTGAGATGTTTTTTTACTTTTTCGGCAGAATCGGTCGTTTTTTTGTCTATTTCATCCGCAAAGCGATCAATATCCGAGTGCGCAAAAATTCTAGTTCCGTCCTCGTAAAAATAATTACAAAGTATTTCTAGTCTTTCATAATTGAAATAATCTGAGGGATTTTTACCCGAAAGCTCAAATAATTCGGTAACCAAATTGGGCATTGTAAAGAGAGAAGGTCCAGCATCAAAACGATATCCATTTCCTTCCAGCACAGTTAGTTTTCCCCCAGGATAAGAGTTTTTTTCTAAAACCCGAACAGAATAACCTTTGTTTTGCAAACGAATAGCCGAAGCAATCCCAGCAATTCCCGAACCTACAATTATCGCTTTTTTGGACATTAAGTTCGAGCTTTTTTAAGTTCGTTTCTCAAGTATTTCCAGGGCACGATTAACATTCCAAAACATTCTCCGTCTTCTTTCCCTGTGTGTTTGTGATGTATTTTGTGAGCTCTTCGTATAGAACGTAAATAGACGTTATCGCTGTTTCTGAACCATTTTAATCGTTGGTGAATAAACACTTCGTGAACCAAGAAATAAGCGATTCCGTATGCTAATATTCCAAAGCCAATGTACATCACCGACCAAACTCCAAACATGGAGCCAAGCATGATACACAGCCAAGATGGAATTGCATAAATCAAGAAAAACGCGTCATTTTTTTCAAAAAAACTGTCTTTGTTTGGTACGTGATGGTCCAAATGAAGATTCCACAAAAACCCATGCATCACGAATTTGTGTGTGAACCAAGCCATAAATTCCATTCCCCAGAATGTTGCAAAAATTATTAGTAATCCCATTGTTAATCCTTTAAAATCTTTTTTCTAAATAGCACTTTTTTTACTCAGTCATTCCTGCGAAGGCAGGAATCTATAAAACGAGAATATTGCTCTTGCACAGATTCCTGCCTTCGCAGGAATGACCCACAAGATGCTTTTTTATTCTGGTAATAAAGGTAATAAATATAAAAATCAAGAGCATAATTTTCTTCAATTCCCTTTGAGTTTGAGATATAAAAAAGCAAATTTGTAACAACAACACACAACCATGAAAATAGAAATCATCAACAATTCGAATCACGAATTACCGCAATACGCCACAAGTCAATCAGCAGGATTGGATCTACGAGCAAACCTCACCGAATCTATCACGCTAAAACCCTTGGAAAGAAGACTAATCCCAACAGGATTACACATCGCACTTCCAGAGGGTTACGAAGCGCAAGTGCGCCCGAGAAGTGGATTGGCTTACAAAAAAGGTGTGACTGTACTCAACGCACCAGGAACAATTGATGCCGATTACCGAGGAGATATTGGGGTAATTCTTATCAACATGAGCAATGAAGATTTTGTGGTAGAAAACGGAGAACGAGTGGCTCAATTAGTCATAGCCAAATACGACCAAGCCAAATGGATTCAAGTTACCGAATTATCCGAAACAAATAGGGGAGAAGGTGGTTTTGGGAGTACTGGAGTGAAGTAGTCGGTCGTTGGACGACAGTCGTTATTTTTAGTTTTCGATTGATTTCTCATTTTACACGAGATTTACGGTTTGCTTTCTGAAGTTGGGCCTCGAGACATTTTGAACAAGTTTAAAACCCTCAGCCCGCAGAATTACTATTGCTCGAACCCTGAGTTCGACCATAAGAGAGAATCGAAGGGTGGTTCAGAAATAATAGGCTGTTTCTAGTTAATTCTCTACCTCCTATTCAAATAAATACTCACATAATAAATCAAAGTTGCAATAGAACTCAACGCTGCAACTACATAAGTCATGGCTGCCCATTTTAGGGCATCTTTTGACCCAGCGTATTCTTCGGTGGTTACTATGTTATTTGTTTTTAGCCAAACTAAAGCTCTTTTGCTTGCATCAAATTCTACGGGAAGAGTAACCAAACTAAAAAGAGTAGTGAGTGCAAACAGACAAATTCCTGCAAGCAATAAACCAGGAAAAATCTGAATCATTGCAATCCCTCCCAACAAAATCCATTGCATGTATTTAGAACCAAAACTAACAATTGGCACTAGTTTAGATCGCAATTGCAACATAGAATAATTGGTTGCATGCTGCACTGCGTGTCCTACTTCGTGAGCCGAAACTGCTGCGGCAGCTGCATTTCGTTCGTTGTAAACTACCTGCGACAAATTAACTGTTTTGTTTATTGGGTTGTAATGGTCGGTCAATTGTCCTTGCACTGCTATTACTTGTACATCTGTAATTCCGTTATCGGCAAGCATTTTTTCGGCAATTTCCTTTCCGCTCATCCCATTTTGAAGATGAACTTTGGAGTATTTGGCAAATTTTCGTTTCAGTTGACCGCTCGCAAGCATTCCCACAAGTCCCAAAAGGGCTCCTAAAATGTATATTCCAATCATGTTATAATTCGGTTATATTGTTAAAGTAAATTTAAGAAATATTCTTGATTTAATAAGTTTTTTATGTTTCATCAGTTAGCTTTTTATACTTAACACAAGTCATGAAGATCTTCATTCAGAATCGTTTTTCATTGAAATATTACAAAGGAATCCTACGTGAAATATTCATTGTGAGATACAGAATCATACTGCAATAAAACTTAGTGCAAGAGTTCTGCACGACCTATGAATAGGTTTCTAAGAAAGGATAAACAAATGAAGGAACAAAAACTCAAATAATCCTCAATGAAATCCTTATATTTAAGCTCCAAAAAACAAAACAATGAAACTCCGAGAAATCACCTCCATTCTAGAAAAAGTAGCTCCACTTTCCTATCAAGAATCCTATGACAATAGTGGATTGATAACGGGAAGCAACAACACTGAGGTTTCCAATGTATTACTTTGTTTAGACTGCATAGAGTCGGTTGTGGATGAAGCGATAGAAAAAGGTTGTGAATTGATAATTGCCCATCATCCAATAGTATTAAGCGGATTAAAAAAACTAAACGGAAAAAATTACATCGAGCGAGTAATCATTAAAGCGATAAAAAACGACATTGCAATTTATGCCTGTCACACCAACCTGGATAATGTTCTAAAAAACGGAGTGAACCAGAAAATAGCTCAGAAACTGGGGTTGAAAAACTCACGAATACTTGCGCCAAAATATAATTTGATGAGTAAATTGGTAGTGTATTGCACGAGCGAAAACCCCGAAATTGTAGAAAAGGTAAGAGATAATTTATTTGCAAATGGAGCAGGTCACATTAGCGATTATTCCAATTGTAGTTTCAATACGGAGGGAAAAGGAAGTTATTTTCCTGGTGAATCAACCAATCCTGCTTTTGGTGAAAAAGGGAAAACCAACTTCATGGAAGAAACCAAAATTGAGGTGATTGTTATGAATCAAGATGCGAGCAGAATTGTAGCTGAGGTAAACAAAGTGCATCCTTATGAGGAAGTAGCTTATGAAATAATTCCAATGAGTAATCCCAATCAACACGTTGGTTCTGGCATGATAGGAGAATTGGAAAGTGAAATGGATGCTAAAGAATTTTTAGTTTTTCTAAAAAAAGAAATGAAAACGGAATGTGTTCGTTATACTAGTATTCATAAAGACAAAGTAAGCAAAATTGCCGTTTGTGGAGGTTCGGGAAGTTTTTTGTTGGAGGCGGCTAAAGGTCAGAAAGCAGATGTTTTTATAACGGGAGATTACAAATACCACCAGTTTTTTGATGCAGAAAATGAAATCATGATTGCAGATATTGGACACTACGAAAGCGAGCAATTTACAATTGATTTGTTCGAAGAAATACTAGAACCGATTTCAGGAAAAGTGAAAGTATTGAAAACCACTACGAATACCAATCCGGTTAATTATTTATAAAAAGAAGGGATTTGGAAAATTTGGCATAAATACTGCAGAGTAACTCAAAAACAAACAGAAATGACAAGAGCGAAACAATTTTTGATAGCATCTTCCTTGATTTTTCTTGCCTCAATTGGATTTGGACAAAGAAAAGTATACCGAGCTGGCGAGACAAAACCTGCAGCTGAAATTCCGCTGGACACAACTGACAATAGACCCCAAAAGGTAAGAGAAGGAGCAAGAAAAGAAGAGATTTGTAATTGCAACAACGACCTGTCTTTTGATCCTACAACCAACATTGCTTTGAACAAAAACAAACCAGGAAACCCTCCGTTTACCGGAAAATGTGTTGCTTTTTATCCGAACAAAAAACCAGAAATGCAATTGTCATTTTTAAATGGGATAGAAGAAGGAACTTGGATATTCTTTTACGAATCGGGTGATCCCAAAATGATAAAGAATTATGCAGAGGGAAAACCACATGGAAAATGGACAGCTTTTGAACAAGATTCGGTTGTTTTTTGGCAAAACAATTATCAGTATGGTTTGAAACACGGGAAGCAGAGTTATTATTTCTCCGGTGGAAAACTAAAAAAAACCGAAGAATATGTTTCGGGAGAAAAGAATGGAGTTTTCCAAGAGTTTTATCCAAATGGAAATTTGAAAAGAACAGTTCAGTATAAAAAGAATAAATTTGATGGTATTTATCAAAAATTTTTGAGCGATAGCACATTGATTATCGAAAAAGAATACCAAGAAGGAGAAATCAACGGGAAAGATCATTCTTACTTTGATGACGGAAGCATTAGTTACAAAACCTTTTACAAAATTGGAGTTCCCGATGGAGATTGGGTTTTTAACTTTGAATCAGGATCTAGATATAAAGAAGAGTCTTATAAAAAAGGCAAGAAGGAGGGGATTTGGAAAGAGTATTACAACAACGAAGTTTTAAAAACTGAAATAGAATATAAAAAAGACCAAATAATATCCGCCAAATATTACGATAAGTTTGGTGAGATCATTGAGAAATAGAAAAAACAAAGAATGAAAAAATTAATACTATTCATCACGATTACTTTCATATCCATTTCCATTTCCATAGGATTTTCGCAAGTAGAAACGGATAAAAACAAAACAGTTTATAAGGTTGCTAAATTAATCGACATCATTGAGCAATTGTATGTAGACTCTGTAAACTCGCCAGAATTGGTTGATGCAGCTATAAAAGCAATGCTAGAAAAACTAGATCCACACTCGGCATATATTCCAGCTGCTTCGGTAGATGCAGTAGAAGCACCTTTGAAAGGAAATTTTGAAGGAGTAGGAGTGAGGTTTCAAATATTAAACGACACCTTGCTTGTGGTTCAAGCAATCCCAGGAGGTCCTTCCGCAAAAGTGGGTGTTTCGGCAGGTGACCAGGTCATAAAAATTGACGAAGAGTTGGTAGCCGGTGTAGGTTTACAAAATTCGGGAGTAAGAAAAAGACTACTGGGCAAAAAAGGTACAAAAGTGGTAATTACAATTAGAAGAGGTGGGGAAGATGAATTGATAGAATTTGAAATAACAAGAGATAAAATTCCAATTCACAGTGTAGATGCTGCCTACATGATTGATGATGAGATAGGGTACATCAAGCTCAACGCATTCGCAAAAACAACTCAAGCCGAAATTCAGCAAGCCCTCGGTAAGTTGAAACTTCAAGGAATGAAGTCATTGATATTAGACTTACAAAACAACGGAGGAGGATACTTGGACCAAGCTTTTAAACTCGCAGATGAATTCTTGCCAAAAAAGAAAATGATTGTATACACAGAAGGAAGAAGTTATCCCAAAAAAGATTTTTTATCTACGTACAGAGGAATGTTTCAGAAAGGAAAACTTGTGGTTTTGGTGAACGAAAGCACTGCATCGGCAAGCGAAATTGTATCTGGAGCTGTGCAAGATTGGGATCGTGGAGCAATCGTTGGAAGAAGAACTTTTGGAAAAGGACTTGTTCAGCGACCAATTCCATTAACGGACGGGAGCAAGGTGAGAATTACAACCCAAAGGTATTATACACCTTCGGGAAGATGCATTCAAAAATCGTATGAAGATGGAACTAAAGCTTATCGCAAAGAAAAATACGAGCGGTATTTGAACGGAGAATCATTTTCAAAAGATAGCATTAAAATTCCCGATTCGTTGGTTTTTAAAACCTTGGTAACAGGACGTGAAGTGTATGCAGGCGGAGGAATTATTCCTGATGTATTTGTGCCAGTGGACACAACAGGAACATCGCCTTATTTTTTGAGTCTTGTGCGAAAAGGAATAATGAATCGCTTTGCCCTAGAGTACGTGAATGAAAACAGAAATTGGCTTGATAGTAACTACAGTGATTTTCAAGTTTTCAAATCAGATTTTGACTTGTTCAGCGCTCTGAATAAAATGATTGAGTATGCTGAGACAAAAAAACTAGAATTTAACCAAGAACAATTTGACGAGGCCAAAGAGGCAATTTCAATTAGGCTTAAAGCTCTGATTGCACAAAATTACTGGGGATTTAGTGAGTTTTACGAAATATTTAATGAATTGAATCCTATTTATAAAAAAGGAATTTCACTGATTTCGAATAAACAAGAATACAAGGAGCTAGACCTTTCTAAAAAGTACTAAATAAAACCATTGCAATCCTGAAAGAACTTTTTTTATATTTGTTAATCAAAAAAACAAATTAAGCATTATGAAAAACAACAACATCCTAATTGGAGCAGTTGCCATTATTGGAGCTCTTACTTTATTCAATACTTACAAAGTAATGACAAATGACGGAGGAAGAACTATAGCACCATCAACACCTTCAGCTGCTGTTCAGCCGAACAACCAAGGAGCTAATTTTCCAAGTACAATTCCACAAAACCAAACAAATCCGGGTCAGCAACCTGTTGCTCAGCAACCAACTCAGCCAGCATTACCTGTTACGGCAATCAATTTTAAAGAACCAAAGAAAGATTTTGGAAAAGTATTAGCATCTTCTACAAACAAGCACACATTTGTATTTACAAATACAGGGACTGAGCCTTTAGTCATTTCTAACGCCAAAGGATCTTGTGGATGTACTGTACCGCAATGGCCAAAAGAACCAATTGCTCCAGGAGAAACAGGAGAAATTAGTGTGGAATATAAACCAGCAGGACAATCAGGAGTGCAAACTAAGTTTGTTACGATTACTGCAAACACAAACCCAGCTACAACTCAACTTACTATTACTGGAGATATTCAGCCAGCTGAAGCTAAGTAAATTTTTCATTTTGAATTCACTTTTTAAAACTCGATACTTTATAGTATCGAGTTTTTTGTTTTAAAAGAAAGGAAAAGAAACCAGAACTCGTCCAAAGAGATACACACCTTTTATTGTCAATGAAACACCTCCTCTCATTTACCGAAATTTACAGCCAATACGGTAAAATGGTGTATAATGTGTCGCTCAATTATTTACAAAACTTGGAGGATGCAGAAGAAGCAACACAAGATGTTTTTGTAAAAATTCATGAAAAAATAGAAGGATTTAATCAAAAATCTAGTCTAAAGACTTGGATATACAGAATAACGATCAACCATTGTTTGGATGTTATAAAATCCAAAAACAGAAGAATGAGGGTTCTGTTTTCGCGACAAAATGAAGAGCATGATTCTATTGAATTTAATCATCCTGGAGTTGCTCTCGAGAGCAAAGAAGCAATTGGCGATATTATGAAGGCATTAAACCATTTACCTCCAAATCAAAAAACAGCGATAGTTCTGAAATCAATAGAGGGCCTTTCGCAAAAAGAAATAGCAGAAATAATGGAGCTAAAAGAAAAGGCCGTGGAATCCTTACTTACCAGAGCCAGAGTAAATTTGAAAACCAAACTCAAACCATGAAAACAGAATTAGCATCTTTGGAAAAAATACAACAAGTGGAGCCACCAACTCATTTGTTTGAAAAAGTGACCAACAAAATTGAACAAATTGAAAAAGCAAAAACCAGCCAGTTCAAATTTTTGGCGGCAGCATCATTGATTGCAATTTTTTTTAATTTAGGTTTTGTATTTCAATACTACACTTCGTCCGATTCAAGCGCAGAGCAAGTAAATCCTTACAGTTACATATCCAGTTATCAAACCATTTATGAATAAGCAGGCAAAAATTATAATCATTGCATTATTATTGGTAAACATTGTTTTACTCATAACATTGTATTTAGGAAAACCATCTCTACAGCAACAAAATCTACCAAAAGATCTTATTATAAATAGGCTGGGTTTTGAGGAAATGCAAATTGCCGATTTTGAAGGGATTGTAGTAGAACATTTTACTGAAGTTAGAAAAATTCAAGAAGAGGTGAGAGAATATAAGCGGGAAATCAACTCAGGCTTATTGCTAGATAAACCAGTCATGAATGACTCTGTAAATAGACTTTTATCACATAGTTTCAAAAAAATGGAAGAGTTGCATTTTAAACATTTGAGCGACATCAAAGAAATCTGCAATCCAGAACAAAAAAAGAAATTTGATAAAATGGTTCCTGAGTTGGGTCGTATTTTTGGACCAAGACCAACGAACAAAAACAGGAGAGATAGAAGAGAAAACCAAATTGTATTTAAGCGCAGTACAACTTCACCTTAGCACGATTAATTTTTATCGACACTTTCCTTAATAAAAGGAATTATTTTCGCTTATCAATGTTCATGAAGGGTTGGTCTTGCTAATGAATATACTCATTATACTTCAACTTGCTTTCATTCAGGAATCTTAAAGCTTTCAAAAAACAAAACCTTAACAAGAATTAATCTGTTTTTGTTGGGGATACCGCATCCAAAGGCTTATTTTTATGCTTTAAGCAGAAAATAAATTGTTATGACCAAAATATTAGTAGTAGACGATGAAAGACCTATCCGTAGTGTTCTTCGTGAAATATTAGAAAACGAAAAATACCAAGTAGATGATGCCGAAAATGGCAAAATTGGTTTTGAATTAGCTTCAAAAAACAACTACGATGTGATTTTGTGTGATATCAAAATGCCAGAGATGGATGGAGTTGAGGTTTTAGAAAAACTACAACAGAAAGGAATAGAGACTCCAGTTATCATGATTTCTGGCCACGGCACAATTGATACAGCAGTAGAATGTTTGCAGAAAGGAGCCTACGATTTTATCCAAAAACCATTGGACTTGAATAGAACGTTGGTGAGCATTCGAAATGCATTTGAGAGGAAAGATTTGGTGGAGGAAACAAAGGTTTTAAAAAGAAAAATTCACAAGGGAAAAACTACAGACATAATTGGAGAATCTCAAGCTATAATTGGGATTAAGCAAATGATTGAAAAAGTAGCTCCGTCAGATGCAAGAGTTTTGATTACGGGAGGAAACGGAAGCGGAAAAGAGCTAGTTGCAAGGCAATTACACGAACAAAGTAGCAGGGTAAAAGCGCCATTTATTGAAGTAAACTGTGCTTCAATTCCTGCTGAATTGATAGAAAGTGAATTGTTTGGTCATGAAAAAGGTGCTTTTACCTCTGCAATAAAACAAAGAAAAGGAAAGTTTGAACAAGCAGAAGGAGGAACCATATTTTTGGACGAAATAGGAGACATGAGTTTGTCCGCACAAGCAAAAGTATTGAGAGCTTTACAAGAAAATAAGATAACAAGAGTAGGAGGAGACAAAGACATTACAGTAAATGTAAGAGTGCTTGCAGCCACAAATAAAAACTTGAAAGAAGAAATTTCTGAGAAGAAATTTAGAGAAGATTTATACCATAGATTAGCCGTGATTTTGATTCACGTTCCTTCATTAAATGAAAGAAGAGAGGATATACCATTGCTTGCTGAGCATTTTTTGAAAATAATTTGCGAAGAGCAATCGATACCAAAGAAAACTTTTTCGAACGAAGCTTTGGCCGAAATGAAAAAAATCGACTGGACAGGAAACATAAGAGAATTAAGAAATATCGTAGAAAGACTTGTTATTTTATGTGGCAACGAGATAAAAGGAGAAGAGATTAAGCTGTATGCAAATCCTACGAAGTAAATAAAAAAGGTACTTCAAGTTAAACCTGTTTAGGCGAGTCTCCTAACAGGTAATTTTCTCCTGTTAGGTTTGTGAGAAAGAAGGAGCGCTGCATAGTCGCAAATGTTTTACATTTATTTTTTGATGTTTTCATGAAACTTGAAATGTTAAAGCAAACTTAAACCTGAATTTCTTAGATTAGGATATGAATAAAAAAGAAACACGGGTGTAAAAAAACCGTTACTTTTGAATAACTAAACCCGAAAGGAACCAAACCTTCCTGGTTTCAACGAATAACAAATGAGCAAAGAAAAATCATACTGCGACAGCACAACACACTACTCTAGAATGAAAACAAGAGAAGTAATGGTGGGCGAAATAGGAATTGGAGGCGATAACCCAATTAGAATCCAATCGATGACTACTGCTGACACAATGAATACAGAAAAGTCGGTAGAGGAAACAATAAGCTTAGCAAAAGTCGGCTGCGAAATTGTGAGATTGACAGCTCCTAGTAAAAAAGACGCAGAAAATCTTCGTGAGATAAAACGATTAGTTCGCGAAGCGGGTTATGACGTTCCGTTGGTGGCCGATATCCATTTCACTCCTAATGCTGCCGAAGTAGCAGCAGGAATTGTAGAAAAAGTGAGAGTGAACCCAGGAAACTATGCCGATAAAAAACAATTCAACGAATACGAATATACCGATGATTCTTACCAAGAGGAGTTAGAAAGAATAAGAAGTAAATTTACTCCTCTAGTCCTTTTGTGTAAAGAGAATGGTGTCGCCATGAGAATAGGAACAAACCACGGATCTTTATCGGATAGAATTTTGAGTAGATACGGAGATACTCCTCTAGGAATGGTAGAATCTGCCATGGAATTTATCCGAATTTGTAGAGATCATGATTACCATGATTTGGTGCTTTCTATGAAAGCCAGTAATCCTAAAGTGATGGTTCAAGCATACCGTTTGTTGGTTGCAACCATGCTCGAGCAAGGAATGAATTATCCACTTCACTTGGGAGTAACGGAAGCAGGAGAAGCCGAAGAAGGAAGAATAAAATCTGCAGTTGGAATTGGTGCTTTGCTTGAAGATGGAATAGGTGACACGATTCGTGTTTCTCTTACCGAAAAAGCAGAAGCAGAGATTCCTGTGGCTCAAAAAATTGTAGCTAGATATGAAAATAGAGCTAAGCACAAAGACTTTGCAATTGATTTTCCAAACTACATCAATCCATTTGAGTATACTCATAGACAAACCAATAAAGTCCAAAACATTGGAGGAGGAAATGTGCCGATTGTAATGGCAGATTTTTCTTTAAAAAAGGAAATCAAACCAGCTAATTTATTTGCGCTGGGTTATAATTATTCGGTTCAGTTGGATAAATGGAACTTAACGGACCAAGCGTGTGATTATATTTTTCTGAATAAGAACACCATTGATTTTGAAATACCGGGAACATTAGGAATAGTATATGAATATGACACATGGAAAGCAAACAAAAGCCAACCTCGCTCTTATCCATTTTTGGATGCTAATCTATACATGTCGGGAGCAGAAACTCACGAAAAAATTAATTTTATTTACACGCTTCTACCAGATGTTACAGAGGAATTTGCCAATAAAATTAAAAACGATCCTACGGCAGTTTTGGTTATTGACACCTACAACGAACACGGAATGGCTGAACAAAGACAATTGTTTAACGGATTGTTTCATTACGGATGCCAAACTCCAGTTGTAATTGGAAGAGCTTACGGTGATTTGGATTCAGAACAATTGCAAATAGACGCTTCGGTAGATATGGGAAGCTTATTGGTAGACGGATTGGGAGATGGAGTTTTTATTGCAGCCGAAAATTGCGGAGGAGATAAATTCATCAACGAAGTGGGGTTTGGAATCCTGCAAGCCACCCGAACAAGAATATCCAAAACCGAATACATCTCTTGTCCGTCTTGCGGAAGAACTTTGTTTGATTTGCAAGAAACTACTGCTAAAATTAGAGCCAAAACAAGCCATCTCAAAGGATTGAAAATTGGAATAATGGGCTGTATCGTAAATGGCCCAGGAGAAATGGCCGATGCAGATTACGGATATGTTGGAACCGGAAAAGGTAAAATCACTTTGTATAAGGAAAAGACAGTCGTGAAAAAAAACATTCCAGAAGTGGATGCTCTAGACGAATTAATAGGATTGATTAAGGAATACGGAGATTGGGTTGAGGTTAAAGAAAATTGATTTTGGCAGAAATACACAAGCAACTTCTTTAATTGCAATTCGTTAACTTTGTGTAAACTGAACTTTTTTGAAATCAACACTATCAATTTTAGTATTCCTTTTTAGTATAACTGGCTATTGTCAAGAAATATGTAACAACGGTATAGACGATGATTTTGATGGCTTAATTGACCTCCAGGACACATCAGATTGCTCGTGTGTTGCATCCTTGGCTGGAAATTCAGTTGCATCTTTAGTTCCAAATCCTTCATTTGAGCAACGATCATGCTGTCCGACTGGTGCGAGCCAATTGAATTGTGCCAATAATTGGATTCAAGCCTCTGGTGCAACCTCAGATTATTTTAATACGTGCGGTCTTACAGCAATTGGAACATTTCCACCACCACCTTTGCCATTACCGAATGGAACTGGTTATGTCGGTTTTTTCGATAATTTTGGCTCACTTAATCTTCCTTACAAGGAATTTATAGGTACTTGTTTGCTTGATACACTTAAATCAGGAGTTAATTATCAATTAGAGTTTTTTATTTCCAATTCCTTTGGCAATTTAACTACTGAAATAGCTTTATACGGAACAACGAGTTGCGGTAACTTACCATTTGGAAACCCTCTACCAACCTCATCTAGTTATTGCCCCGCTACTGTTTCACCAACGAATTGGAGCGTTATAAAAATCGACACAGTGACTTGTTCATCATCTTCTTGGATTAAAGTTTCATTAAATTTCACAGCAACTCAAAACTTCACAGCAATTATATTGGGAGGGAGTTGCAACAATAATCTTGGCTCAAATTATTATTACATAGATGATTTGATTTTGAATAAAACCTCTGATTTTTCGACAGCAATAGAAATAAAAGATTCTGGGCACTATTGCCAAGGTAATTTGGTTTTGAAAGCTCAGTATAATTCTTCTCCCAAATCTTTCCAATGGTACAAAGATAGTATTGCAATTCTTGGAGCTACGGATTCTATTTACTCCGTGCCAAACGGACAAATCGGAAACTATCAATTATTAGCAACTTTCGATTCTATTTGTGCATTAACAAATTCCTTTAAAGTCGACACAACAATCATTGAGTTTGATTTAAGTTCCAGAGGAAGTTGTCCTTTAGGTATACAATCGGGATTTATAAATATTTTCAATGTGGATTCCATAAGCCAACCCTACTCCTACAGCCTTAATTCAGGTCCTTTTGTTACTGATACGTTTTTCAATCAATTATCGCCAGGTAACTATACAGTAACGGTCAGGGATTCTAATTTTTGTGAAACCTCAAAGGTTATTATGGTCGATTCTTTTCCAATGCCGACTGCTAGCTTTATTGTCGATTCAGTTTGCCTTGGAGAAACCACAACTTTTACCGATAATTCAAGTATTGCAAAAGGGACAATTACTCAATGGAGTTGGGATATTACGGGCTTGTCATCAACTCAAAACACGAGTTATACCTATGGAATAAATGGAGTTTTCCCTGTTACTCATCAGGTAGTTTCAGACTCTGGCTGTGTAGATGATACAATTATAAATGCAGTTGTTCATCCTTTGCCAATTGCCGATTTCTCATTCAGTCCCACTGAAGTATATGCTTTTAATCCTGAAGTTTGCTTTTCAAATTTATCCATAGGATCTGTTTCATATTTTTGGGATTTTGACTTTACGGGTGCTAATGGTACTTCCAACACTGTCTCTCCTTGTTTAGTTAGATTTCCATCCAATCAGAAAAAAAACTTTATGGTAAATCTCTCTGCAATTTCAGACAAAGGATGTTTAGACTCCACTTCAATTAATGTTTCAATTTTAAATGAATTTATTTTATACATTCCAAATTCATTCACTCCAAATGGAGATGACAAAAATGATGAATTTGTAATTATATCAGAGGGAATAGAAACATTTAAAATCTTTATTTTTAATAGTTGGGGCGAAATAGTGTTTTCTGGAACTGATCCTTTAGATTTTTGGGACGGAAAATATAAAAATGAGCCGGCACCCACAGGAACTTATATTTATAAAATCAATGTAAAAGGAGAAAACAGAGAAGTAAAAGAAGTTACAGGTCATGTTAATTTAATGCGATAAACCCTCCTTGTTTTTAATCCAATCACTAGTCAGAAATTCTTAAAATGGCTTTTTTACTTTTTAAGAAAAGACAGCGGTAAAAAAACTTTCACGAAGAAGATACTTTGGACTAGTTGATTAGGAATACTGTGATTGGGTTGAGACTAAAGAGCTCGCATAAATTCCGCCAATGTTATTCCCTCTGTGTTTCTTAGCGAAAGAACATTATCCGTGATAGAATAATCGTAAGCCTGACTTAGGTTTTTTGTAAAAAGGTCAGAATACTTCATTATTTCTGGAGCGCACATTCTTTTTGTTTGTACAATTCCGCCCATTTTAAAAGTCGCGACTGATTGCTTATTTATTGAACCGTTAATTTGATTACAACCATCCGTTCCACTCAATTGATTTCCGAGAATTTCTATAAACCCCCCAAAACTATTTAAATCATTTGATGGAATTCCAAGGATCTTAGAAGGCATCCATTTGCCATCCAATTGTTCGTTTGGCAATGCAACCGAATCAATCACTTTCACAAGAATTCTTTTGATAGAGGAAGCATCAGCAGGAACTTCATTCGCTTTTAGCTGTATTTGCTTAATAATTAGTTTCTTTCGAGTGCCAGGTTCAAAAGTAAACCCTTCAATTCCATCGTGTAAATTTGTCCAAGAATTTTCAGAAACAGTATCGTTTTCTTGAATTTGCAAACAACGCATTGGTCCAATTCCCATGCAAGATTCGGTAAAAGAATAGACCCAAATTATTTTCTCGTCTGGCGCCAAACTCTGTTTAGGTTCCGAATGAGGATTACGAATTTTGGCAACGCAACCTGCAAGTACAAGAATTGAAATAAGGGCAAAAATAAGTTTCATAGTATTAGTTTTTAAAGTCTCAACAACAAGAATCTTAGTATTCCAAATTCTATTGAGTCAATCAATATTGAAAAGTTAGGTTACAAAAGTGCATAAAAACCCTCGATTTGCTTTGATATCTGTCAGAATTAACTAAGTATTTGCATCAATTGTAAACAATTCGACTACCTTTGCACAAAATTTACATTAAATTACATGTCACAAGAAATTAAAAACATTGCCATCATTGCCCACGTAGATCACGGGAAAACTACGCTAGTAGATAAAATGATTTTGGCAGGAAAATTATTCTCAGATCACGAAACTCCAGGAGAACTAATCATGGATAACAACGATTTGGAAAGGGAAAGAGGAATTACAATCCTTGCCAAAAACGTATCCGTAAACTACAAAGGAGTAAAAATCAATATCATTGATACACCAGGACACAGTGACTTTGGAGGAGAGGTAGAGCGTGTAATGAACATGGCAGATGGAGTTTTGTTGTTGGTAGATGCTTTTGAAGGGCCAATGCCACAAACAAGATTTGTGATGCAAAAAGCAATTGAAGCTGGACTGAAGCCAATTGTTGTTGTAAACAAAGTAGACAAAGAAAATTGCACACCAGATATCGCATACGAAAATGTATTTGATTTGATGTTTAGTGTTGGAGCAAGCGAAGAGCAATTAGATTTTCCAGTAATATATGGATCTGCAAAGAACGGATGGATGAGTACAGATTGGCAAAAGCCAACAGAAGACATTACTCCATTGTTAGACTGTGTATTAGAAAACATTCCAACTCCAGTATTTGACGAAGGAAACACTCAATTATTGATTACTTCTCTTGATTATTCTGCTTACGTAGGTAGAATCGCAGTGGGAAGATTGCAGAGAGGTACTATCAAGGAGGGACAAAATATTTCACTGGTAAAAAGAGATGGTAGCATAGTAAAGTCTAAGGTAAAAGAGATTTTTGTATTCGAAGGAATGGGGAAATTGAAAGTTACTGAAGTGCAAACAGGAGATATTTGTGGAATTGTAGGAGTAGAAGGATTTGAAATTGGTGACACAATTGCAGATATTGAAAACCCTGAGGCTCTTCAAACAATTAAGATTGATGAGCCAACAATGAGTATGATGTTTACAATTAACAACTCTCCGTTTTTTGGTAAAGAAGGCAAGTTTGTTACTTCAAGACACATTAAAGATAGATTGGACAAAGAGCTTGAGAAAAACTTGGCATTACAAGTAAAGGATACAGGTTCTGCTGATTCATTCATGGTATTTGGAAGAGGAATTCTTCACTTATCTGTATTGATTGAAACCATGAGAAGAGAAGGATACGAACTTCAAATTGGTCAACCACAGGTAATTATTAAAGAAATTGACGGAAAGAAACATGAGCCAATTGAAGAATTGACAATTGATTTGCCAGAAGTAGTTTCAGGGAAAGCCATTGAAATGGTAACCATGAGAAAAGGAGAAATGTTGAACATGGTACCAAAAGGAGATCGTGTAACCATTGATTTTGAAATCCCATCAAGAGGAATTATTGGTTTAAGAAACTACCTACTTACTGCTACAGCTGGGGAGGCAATCATGAACCACAGATTTAAAGAATTTGCACCTTACAAAGGAGAAATCCCTGGAAGATCTGCAGGATCTTTGATTTCTTTGGAACAAGGAAAAGCCATTCCATTTTCATTGAACAACCTACAAGATAGAGGAAAGTTCTTTGTTAGCCCTAATGAAGAAATTTATGCAGGACAGGTAATTGGAGAAAACTCAAGAGACAATGACTTAACAGTGAATGTAACGAAGACAAAGAAGATGTCTAATATGCGTTCTTCAGGAGCAGATGACAAAGTAAAATTGGCGCCACCAATTAAGTTTTCTTTAGAAGAAGCTTTGGAATACATCCAAGAAGATGAGTTCGTTGAGGTAACTCCATTGAGCTTAAGACTAAGAAAAATCTTATTGAGCGAATCTGAAAGAAAAAGGGCTGGAAGAAACTAAAACTTAAAGGTTTTATTTAATTTAGAGTTGTTCCTTTTTTTGGAGCGACTCTTTTTTTTGAGTTATATTTGTAAGTTTACGTCCTCAATGAGCAAAACCATCCTTTTAGCAGATTTTGAATATGATTTCCAATTGATTGGAATTAGTTCTCATGCAAAGGACTATAGGCTGTCTTGGGAACTAAACAAAAGGTTTGGAATCAAGTTAATGAAAGAAGAGGAGGTGGTGTTTTCTTCCAAAAAGGCAGGAAACAAAGAGTTTTCGATGTACTTTTATCAAGATGATGTGGAGGAAAGAGATGTAAGATTAATAGGAAACAAGAGTGGCGGAAGCTGTCTTGTTCCAGAAAAAAAAGCGGCTGATTTTTTCTTGATTTTATACGATTACAATGCGCTTGAAATAAGCGAAATGATGCGAGAAATAAGAAAAATTAATGTTGTATTAACAGCCTTTGAAATAGATGTTAATACATTAAAGTCCAAAGAGAATTTATTATTTTAGAAAAATAGAAATAGGTATGAGAAAGACTAAAATTATAGCGACCATTGGGCCAGCTACCGAATCGAAGGAAATGCTCGAGTCAATTATTGATTTGGGAGTGAACGTGTGCCGATTGAATTTTTCGCATGGTTCCCACGAAGATCATCTCAAAGTATTAAATAATATCAAAGAGATAAATAAAGAAAAAGGGACTCACATTGCTACTTTGGGAGATTTACAAGGACCAAAATTGAGAGTGGGAAAAATGGAGGACAACACTTTGTTGGTAGAAGGAAATGAAATAGTTTTTACCAAAGAAGAATGTTTGGGAAATGCCGAAAGAGTGTACATGAATTACGAAAACTTTGCAAATGACGTGAAGAAGGGCGAATTTATTCGATTGGACGATGGAAAATTGGAACTAGAAATTCTAGAGACAAACGGAAAAGATACCGTGCGAGCAAAGGTAACTCAAGGCGGAATTTTAAAGTCTAACAAAGGAGTAAATTTGCCAAACACAGTTATTTCTTTACCATCACTAACCGAAAAGGATTTGGTGGATTTAGATTTTGCATTGGAACACGATATAGATTGGATAGGTCTTTCTTTTGTTCGATCAGCAAGAGATATTATTGAGCTGAAGGGAATGATTGCAGCCAAGAATAAAAAGGCAAAAGTAATAGCGAAAATAGAAAAGCCAGAGGCGGTAGAAAATATTGAAGAGATAATTAAAGAAGCTGATGCTATAATGGTGGCAAGAGGTGATTTAGGTGTTGAAATTCCGATGCAAAAAGTGCCAATCGTTCAAAAAATGATTGTTGAAAAGTGTATCAAATACTCCAAGCCAGTTGTGATTGCTACCCAAATGATGGAAAGCATGATAGAATCCTCTACTCCAACAAGGGCCGAGGTGAATGATGTGGCAAATGCTGTTCTTGATGGTGCAGATGCAGTGATGCTGAGTGGAGAGACTTCTGTTGGAAAATATCCCAACTACGTAATAAATGCAATAGTAAAGATTCTTGAGGAAACAGGCGACTTTAGATTCAAAGAGATTCTTCAAGAAAAGAACCCTAAAAGAAGTCCAGAGCGATTTATTACAGACTCTATTTGTTTTAATGCCAGTAATTTGGCTGATAAAACCCAAGCCAAAGCAATTGTAACTATGACATTTTCTGGTTATACTGCTTTCAAAATTTCTTCTAAAAGACCAAAAGCGTCCATTTTTGTATTCTCTGGAAATAAAGAATTACTTACAAAGTTGAGTCTGGTATGGGGTGTAAAAACTTTTTACTACGACAAAATGGTGAGCACAGACCATACCATTGCCGACATTCATTACATGTTGAAAAAGGAAGGTTATGTTACAGAAGGAGATTTGATAATTAATACAGCCAGCATACCATTAGAAGAAAGTGGAAAAACGAATATGCTGAAATTGAGCTACATAGATTAATATTATGAGAAAAATTAGATTGATTGCCGCTCTTATTTTTGTTGGACTTGTGGGGAAAGCACAAATTCCTCTTGGTTATTACAACGCAACTTCGGGACTCACGGGTTATCCTCTAAAAACTGCTTTAAAATCAATCATCACAAATGGTCACAACGACCGTGGTTACGGAAGTTTGTATTCGGGATATGTAACTGCCGATGCCGATAATTTTTACGACAATGACGGTTCTGTTCTAGATATGTACTCGGAAAACCCAAGTGGTGCAGATAATTATTTTTATACCCACAACAACCGTAACTGTGGAAATTACAATAGCGAAAACGATTGTTATAACAGAGAACACTTATTGCCTCAAAGCGTTTTTAATAGCGCTAGCCCAATGAAAAACGACATTCACTTTGTTGTTCCTTCGGATGGATATGTAAATGGACAAAGAAGTAATTTGCCTTTTGGCGAAGTAACTTCAACAACTTGGACGAGCCAAAATGGGTCGAAAAAAGGACCTTGTTCTTTTCCTGGATACTCCAATTTGGTGTTCGAACCTATTGACGAATTCAAAGGTGACATAGCTCGATGTATGTTGTATTTTGCAACACGTTACGAAAGCCAAGTTTCTTCTTGGAGCTGGGGACCACTTAATGGAACTTCCAATCAGGTTTATGATCAATGGTTTGTCAATTTACTTGTAAAATGGCATTTGCAAGACACTGTAAACCAAAGAGAAATTGTAAGAAACAATGCATCTTATACTTACCAAGGAAACAGAAATCCATACATTGATCATCCAGAATGGGTAACTCAAATATGGACCAGTACTTTGACTAACGTTTCTGTTTCAGAAAATCGTTTTTCCAACCTAGCTATTTTTCCCAATCCAACAGTTAATCACTCTGTAAAGATATCAAATGAATTTCCTATCGATGCGGTATCCATTTACACTATTTTGGGAAAAGAAGTATCAGGATTCTCCAAAGACATTAATTCAGCGAATTCAATCGAAATTTCTGGATTGCCATCGGGAGTTCTTTTTTTAAAAATAACAAGCAAGGAAAACACAGTTGTCAAAAAACTAGTTGTTCAGTAATTGCCAACTCTTGTTTATTCGATTGCTTTTTCAACTTTAGGTATTCAATTAATTTCAGTATCTTGTTAGATAACCGAAATTAAACTTATGCTAGTAAAAACCTATGGATGTGCCGTTTTTGGCATCGAAGCCACTATCATTACCGTGGAAGTAAACATTACCAATGGGGTTAATTTTTTTCTTGTGGGATTGCCAGATAGTGCAGTAAAAGAAAGTCAACAAAGGATACAAGCAGCTCTCAAAAATAATGGCTACAAAATTCCCGTAAAAGAGATTACAGTGAACATGGCTCCGGCTGACATTCGTAAAGAAGGGTCGGCTTACGACCTTACCCTCGCCATTGGAATTTTGGCAGCTACAGAGCAAATTAAATTTGATAAAGTGGCACAATATTTAATCATGGGAGAACTTTCCTTAGACGGAAGCCTACAACCCTTGAAAGGAGTTTTGCCCATAGCAATTGAAGCCCGTAAACATGGATTAAAAGGAATTATTCTTCCTAAACAAAATGCGAGAGAGGCTGCCATTGTGGATGAGCTGGATGTGTATGGAGTGGAAAACATCAAAGAGGTGATTGATTTTTTTAACGAAGTGAAACAGCTAGAAAAAACGGTGGTAAATACCAGAGAAGAGTTTTACAACAAACTCATGTCGAGTGAGTTGGATTTTAAAGATGTGAAAGGTCAACAGAATATAAAGCGTGCTTTTGAGATTGCGGCAGCAGGTGGGCACAATATTATTTTGATTGGTCCTCCGGGAGCAGGAAAAAGTATGTTGGCAAAACGATTGCCTACCATTTTACCTCCTTTTACACTTCAAGAATCGCTGGAAACCACAAAAATACACTCTGTAACGGGAGGATTAGATTCAAACGAAGCATTGATGTCTTCGCGACCTTTTAGAAAGCCTCATCACACGATATCTGATGTGGCACTAGTTGGAGGTGGAGCATTTCCCCAGCCTGGCGAAATATCTTTGGCTCACAATGGTGTGCTGTTTTTAGATGAATTGCCCGAGTACAAAAGAACCGTATTGGAAGTTATGCGTCAACCGCTTGAAGATAGAAAAGTAACCATCTCTAGAGCTAAATTCACAGTAGATTACCCAGCGAGTTTTATGTTGGTGGCTGCTATGAATCCATGCCCTTGCGGATATTACAACCATCCCGAAAAAGATTGTGTATGTTCTCCTGGAGTGGTACAGAAATACTTGAATAAAATTTCAGGGCCATTGTTGGATAGAATTGATTTGCATGTGGAGGTAACTCCCGTAAATTTTGATGAATTGGCAAGTTCGGAGAACACCGAAAACTCTGCTTCAATTCGAGAAAGAGTAATTGCAGCGAGAGAGATTCAAGAGAAACGATTTGAGGAAACTGAAAACGTATTTGCCAACGCCCAAATGGAGTCAAAAAAACTGAGAGAAGTGTGTCAAATAGGAACAGATTCTATTGCTTTGCTAAAAACCGCTATGGAACGATTGGGACTTTCGGCAAGGGCATACGATCGAATATTGAAAGTAAGCAGAACCATTGCCGATATGTCGAACAGCAAAGACATACAGGCGGCACACATTGCCGAGGCTATTCAATACCGAAGTTTGGATAGAGAAAATTGGGCTGGGTAATTTTACGGCCTTGCTTTAAAAGTGAAATACTTATCGTTAAGAGGAACACCAATAAAATATGCTACACCTCCAGAAACATAATCAGGTGCTTGTAAATAGGGGTTGCTATAGTTAGCAAAATCTGAAATAATTATTTTTATTTGATTTGCTGGTAAGCTTATGTCTGCATTAATTTTGCTTAAATCAAGAGCAATATTAATTGTTCCAACACCTCCTGTTTGCTCTGCATAGTAATCTCTATTTAAAACATTTACTTTTCCAGCCAAAGTTCTTCGCCCTGTTACAGACACGTTGTTATGACCACAAATAAGATAGCTGCCCGATGATATTTCGGTGGTTAACTCGATAGTAAATTCGCTATTTATATCACTTTCAGATTTAGATTTTTTCTGATACAATCCCTGAGAAGTATTTTTACCAACCCCTGTAATTCCAAAATTATAGCCATTTGAAACATCAAATAATAGAACAGAATCTGGACTGATATAGTCGTGAGAAAGTGTAACCCCGTATTTGATTGCTAAGTAGGTTTCTACGACATCTTTTTCATGAGTGGAAAGAATTTTTGGATACACAATTTGTTCAGCTATTCTACCAATGTATGGCCAGGAAGAACCATTGTCATTTTTACCAAGAGTATAGTTTACATTAGGATTTGGAGTGTAATTTCCTAATATTGAAAGAACTGTAGTTCCGTTTCGAAACATTCGTTTAGGAGCAGATCCATCGGTACCAGAAATTACATCTATACCCAAAATTTCTGCACTATTGTTGACGGCACTAACACCTGCACTAGAACTATAAACATTAGAATAAGAAGAAGCGGTCCAAAACTGATAATTGTTGTGTATGCTTGCATATAGATTATAGCCACCACTACCTAATAGTCTTGAACCAAAAATTGTTCTCCAAGTTCCAGCGCCACCATCCACTTGATTTACAGAAAAAACGGTTAACGAATCTGGATTTAGACTGGCAGCCCAAGGAACTCGAAAAAAGTCGTTGTTGAAGTAAAAGTTAGGATTAAAGTTAATGTTATCAGTAGTATTGTTCCTATAAATAGGCTGTATACTTGCCGTGTCTTGTATAGCATTATTGGAATATGAAGACATATCTTGCCAATAGTCACCAGCGGCTCCATCGGCAGGATTGCCAGATTGGGCAGGACAATCGCAGTTGGCTCTGATGAAAACACGATGGAGTGTACTATTTTGACTTCCATTTGGTCTGTCATCCATCTCCCATCTAGTACCATTTCCTCGAATGGTCCAGTATTCATTACCACCTATTGTATAGGATTTAACCATAGGAAAATGGGTTAAAGCACCGTTACCACTATTGGTAGAAAAGTGCGTGGCAACACCCGGTAAATTTCCGGTGTGATTCGAAAGAGATCCATAGCTAGTCGCAATTCCACTCATTGATCCAACTCCAGTTTTTATGTAAGAAATAACATTTGTCAATGAAGTTTTGAAATGAACTACTCTAGAATGGCCAGAGGTTATTCCATAAAATCGAACTTCAGATATATCAAATTCATTTAGTAGACTTGGAGCAGCATGTCCCCAAAAAGTTGTGCCCGATTCATCAGTACCTAGTGTGGAGCTTCCCATCAAGGGTAAATCGGTGGTTCGGACATTTAATGCTGGATTGGTTCCTCCTTGGTGAAGGTAGTTCAGTATCATAAGCCAACCCCCTCCTTCAGTAGAATCATAGTATCCTTCAAAAATATTGGCTCCATCTCCATCGGGATCAAATTTATAGACACCCGATTTTGCGTTTTTTTGTTTCAATTGACTAGGGCAATTGTAAATGAGTTCACCTACTTTGTCAGCTCTCAGCCACAAGGAAGCGTTATCCGTTGAGCTAGGTTTTCCTGTTGGGGTTTCTTCTAATAAACATACGGAATCATTTTGAACCGATACAAAAACTGATTTTTGCGCTTTTAGAGATATACTAAACAGAGCAAAACATACATAAAATAGGTTTTTCATATTATTTAGTAAAGAATCGTACGTCAATAAATGTTCTGGAGTCGGACGTAGCAATTACATCATAAGTCAAAACACCAGTTGCAGAGATCGACACATTATTGAATACAGCAGGATCATAAGAAAAAACGACAAAGGATAAATCACTGGTAGAAATAGGTATAAACCCTGCGGCAGTAACTTGTGCCGAGTAATAGGTGTAATAATTGAAAGTATTGGCGGTACTTGTTACACTGGCATTGATAAAAGCAGTAGGAGGAATTATTTCTCTGTGAGCAGAAAGCAATTGACCATTGGAGTTGGTGTATAATTCATTCAGCCTGTCATAGCTGTCGTTTCCTCTTGTGTGGGGATAATTGGCCAGAATAATATCTCCTGTGTCATTCAGCCGAAATACTTCATTGTTGTTGGTTTTAAATACCAAATCGGCTGCATTTATAGTTCCTACAAAATCTTTGATATCGTCTACCAAATCATTTCCTGAGAGTTTCCATGCGTTGTTGAGCAGCAACGATACATTTGCTGTGTCCTTTTTACTGTTAAAGTAGTGAAGAATCAATAAACTGTCATTAGTAATAGAAATAGAATCAATAAAATTCGTTTTAGAAACATACCCCAATTGCCCTGTTGTCAATCCTATACGATATACTTTATTTACTGTATCAAGGTACATATCTCCTTCGTATGCAGTTCGGTTGAGGTCTATAATCCTCATAGCTGAAGTGTCGTAGTATTGCGAGTACATAGATTCGGCAATAATAAAAAGTAGAAACAGTAAGACCAGTTTTTTCATAATTGATAGATAGTTAGACGCAATAAAGTTAATAAACTATTCAAAAAATAAAAATGTACGGAAGGCTTTATTCACTTTACATTCACATGTTTTTTTTCTACCCAAAAAGTACCAAAAGGAATAACCGAAGCTAATCCAACCAAAATGAAAGTTTTATTGCTCCATTTTTGATCGTCTTTTATTAAGAAAGCCAAAATGAGGTAGCCCACAAATAAAACTCCATGAGGCATTCCCAGAGCTTTCACCCATGAGTCATTGTCAGCAAGATATTTTAATGGAACTCCAATCCCTAGTAATAATAAGTAGGAAACTCCTTCTAAAAATGCGGTTATTCTGAAAGCTAAAGTCATGTTTTATAGTGTATTGTTGTGTTCTTTTATGTAAGTATTCAATTCTACATAGTCGAAATTTCCATTCGTTAAAATTAGGTATCGGGCAGTTAAAATTGCTTTTTTTACTCTTGTGTCACTGTTTTTTGGCTTCCCAATTTGGTAGAGTAAAGACCTTTGTTTTCCTGGTGATAAGGCGTGAAATATAGTGTTCAGTTCAGAGTCTTGGTTCAGTAATTCTTCCATCTCATCCGGAAGCGGCATTCCGTATTTACTGGTATCTTCTGTTAAAACAACTTGAACTTTAGCACCAAAGCCAATCTTTAGTTTTTTCTGAATTTCTTTGTTTACATTAATAAAGTAAAGTCCGTTTCCCATAGAAAGCATGGCGCAATGAAAAGATTGTTTGCCGTTGAGAGTACAAATAAGCCGCCTGAACTTTTGTTCTTTTATTTCGTTTGCCACCAAATCCGAAACTACAAGATGACCACCCCATAAATTGGTGTTTTGGTGGTCAAGAATTTCTGTTTCGAACTCCCACATAATTTTTACATAGGGATATTTCCGTGTTTCTTTTTTGGAAGTTTAACCGCTTTGTTTTTCAACATTCCAAAGGCTTTTATTAATTTTTCTCTGGTGTACTGAGGCTCTATCACTTCATCCACATATCCTCTTGCCGCAGCATTGTATGGGTTGGCAAATAATTCGGCATATTCTGCTTCTTTTTCTTGCCATTTTGTTTCAGGATTTTCGGCCGAAGAAATTTCTCTTTTAAAAATAATTTCTGATGCTCCTTTTGCTCCCATTACAGCAATTTCGGCACTTGGCCAAGCATAATTCATGTCAGCTCCAATGTGTTTCGAGTTCATTACGTCATAGGCTCCACCGTAGGCCTTACGCGTAATTACAGTAATTCGTGGCACAGTAGCCTCGCAAAACGCATACAATAATTTCGCTCCGTTTTTAATAATTCCGTTCCATTCTTGGTCTGTTCCTGGCAAGAATCCTGGTACATCCTCAAAAACCAAAAGAGGAATATTAAAACAATCGCAGTATCGCACAAAACGCGCTGCCTTCTCGGACGCTTTGTTATCTAATACTCCTGCTAAAAATGCAGGTTGGTTGGCAACAATTCCAATACTTTTCCCTCCCAAAAGTCCAAATCCTACAACGATATTTTCGGCATAGTCTTTATGCACTTCAAAGAAAGTATCTTTGTCAATTGTCGCAGAAATTACTTCTTTTATGTCGTAAGGTTGGTTTGGGTTTTGCGGTATGATTTCGTTGAGTGACGGTCTGGTTTCATCCCCTGCTTCATACTCGTATTGTGGCGATTCTTCCTCGCAGTTTTGAGGAATGTAACGCATCAAATCTTTTATTTCTTTAATACAAGCCAATTCATTTTCGCTTGTAAAATGTGTAACACCAGATTTTGTTGAGTGGGTGCTTGCTCCACCCAATTCTTCTGAGGTAACTTCTTCGTGAGTTACAGTTTTTACCACGTTAGGTCCTGTAACAAACATGTAAGAAGAATTTTCTACCATGAAAATGAAATCGGTAAGTGCAGGAGAATAAACTGCTCCACCGGCACAAGGTCCCATTATTGCCGAAAGCTGAGGAATTACTCCGCTAGCCATTGTGTTTTTGTAAAAAATATCGGCATAGCCACCAAGGGAAACTACTCCTTCTTGAATCCTAGCTCCACCCGAATCATTCAACCCAATAACTGGAGCGCCATTTTCCATGGCAAGATCCATGATTCTGCATATTTTTTGTGCGTGAGCTTCGGCCAATGACCCACCCAAGACTGTAAAATCTTGAGAGAATACATACACCGTTCTTCCTTCAATAGTTCCAAAACCAGTTACTACTCCATCGCCCAAGAACTTAGTTTTATCCAAACCAAAATTAGTAGAACGGTGTGTAACAAACATACCTATTTCTTCAAATGAACCCTCATCTAGAAGAAAATGAATTCTTTCTCTGGCAGTTAATTTTCCTTTGGCATGTTGTTTTTCAATTCTATCGGTTCCACCTCCCAAAAGGGCTTCAGCTTTTTTTTCGTTGAGTTGGGCAATTTTATTTTTCATAGGTTCAGGATTGTTTCCTTGATTTTTCAGTCTCAAATTTAAAACAATTTTATGCAAATCGGGAAGATTGAACCTCAAATACCTATATTTAATTTCTTGAATAGATTGAAACCAAAAGAATGCCCAAAATAAAACTTACTACGGAATACGACTCCTCGATTCGCGAGGTGTTTGACGCGAACAGAAGTATTGATCTTCATGAAGTTTCGGCAATAGAAACCAATGAGAAAGCTATTGCAGGGAAAACAAGTGGACTGATTGAGAAAGGTGAATGGGTAACTTGGCGAGCCAAGCATTTTGGGTTTTACCTAAAACTTACTGTGGAAATAACTAAGATGGAGCCACCTGTTTATTTTAGAGATGAGATGAAAAAGGGAATTTTCAAACGATTTACACACGACCATTATTTTGAAACAGTGGTAGGAAAAACGATAATGTATGAAGTCTTTGATTATGATTCTCCATTGGGAGTGCTGGGTAAACTGGCAGATACATTGTTTTTGAAATCCTACATGAGGCGATTTTTAGAAACGAGGAATAAGGTGGTAAAAACTCATTTAATAAAAGGGAATAATTTTTGATAATCTAAAAGCATGAAAAAACCACTTTTTAACCTTGGACTTACCCGCAGAATTTATGTTGCGATGCTTGCCGTGGTTCTTATTTCTTCGTTTGCCATTGCTTTGTTTACAGCGTTCTTTTTCAAGAACCAGAACGAAAAATATCATTTGAGTAGACTGGAGAGAAAAGAGAAAAGGGTGGCCAATTCAATTAAGTATTTTACTGACAAATACGACATCCCCAGAGATTTGAACTCTGTGTCTCGAGATTTTTATGAAAAAATAGAAGAGCTCTCGAAGGAAAACGAAATGGAGCTTAAGATTTATAACACCAAGGGCAGAATATTACTCTCGCTAGATAGGGAACTGAACCCATATGACAGTATTCCAAACACTATTTTTGATCATATTTTTGAGGCAAAGGATTCATTTTATATCCATCAAAAAAGTAAAACTAACTTAGCGACTTATTCGGTTTTAAAAAATAGATTTGGCGAGAATATAGGAATTTTGAATGTGCCAAACTACGATTTTTCAACCAGTAGTATCGAGACTAATTCATTCTACAGAACTCTTATCGAATTGTATATTGTTTTGCTCATTGCCACTGGAATTTTCGCTTTCTTTTTATCCAAAAACATTACAAAATCATTGAGATTGATTGGAGATAAAATGAAAAATGTATCGATTAACAAAAAGAACGAAAAATTAATTTGGAGAAATGAAGACGAAATAGGTGAGCTCGTGAATCGCTACAATACCATGGTAGATGAGCTGGAGCAAAGTGCCGATTTATTGGCCGAATCTGAAAGAGAAACGGCATGGAGAGAAATGGCAAAACAGGTGGCGCACGAAATTAAAAATCCGCTTACTCCCATGAAATTGAACGTACAATTTTTGGAGCAATCACTGAAACCAGACGCGCCAGATTTTAAGGAAAAGATGTCTCGATTTTCTCAGAAAATGATTACGCAAATTGATGTACTTACCGAAATTGCGAATGAGTTCTCTAGTTTCGCAAAGATGCCAACAACCTCGCTTTCTGACGTAAATTTACGCATGATTTTGAGAGATGCCGCTGGAACTTTTGACAAAGAAATAAAAGTGGTGAAAGAATTGAATGGAATAGAGGTTGCCATGATAAAGGGTGATGAAAGCCAGTTGATTCGTGTGTTTAATAATTTGCTAAAAAACTCATCTCAAGCAATTCCAGAGGATAGGATAGGAGTAATTCAAGTGATTTTAACTGAATCCGAAAATAGTTATCTCATTGAAGTAAAAGATAACGGAAAAGGAATTTTTCCAGACCAATACGACAAAATATTCACCCCCAATTTTACCACCAAATCATCGGGAAGTGGATTGGGATTGGCTATCGTAAAAAACATCATTAAAAATCATGGAGGTTCCATTCGTTTTGAGAGTAAACTAGACGTTGGTACTTCGTTCTTTTTGAAATTCCCTAAAGTGAAGATTTAATTTATAATTCTATCAGTCATCTTTCGATTCTCTCCCCATAAGACGAACTCAGTATTTTGGCTTGAAGAATTTGAGGGATGAGAGTTTTTTTGAAAGAAAAATGTCTCGAAGCCCAACAGATAAAAAGGTAAACCCCTAAAACGAATTCGCAAACTCAACAATCAACCGATGTAAATCATCAAATTCGGTCAGAGGTAAAGTTTCGGCTCGGTCCAAGATGTCGTGGTAGTGAGTTACTCCGCCAAGTGTGTATACAAAAAAGGAAGGAACTCCTGCTTCTTCAAACCAGTAATGATCGCTGTTTGCTGCTTTTCCTCTGGGCTTTATGGCGCTCAATAAATTTTCCTTTTCATTTATTTTTTTTAGCCTATCAAATTCTTTTGGGTGTTCAGTTGAGTTTACAACCTGAATTCCCTCAGAACCCGTTCCCATTAAATCTACATTGAATAGAAACTTCATTTTATTCAGCGGAACAAGAGGGTTTTCTACATAATATTTTGATCCAATTAATCCCGCTTCCTCTCCACCAAAACCAATGAATAGCACAGAGTATTTTGGTGGGTTTTCTGAGAAATATTTCATCAAACTCAGCATCATGGCCACTCCACTTGCATTGTCGTTGGCGCCATTAAAAGTAGCGGTCTCTCCCATCATTCCTAGGTGATCGTAATGTGCAGTAAATACAAAATAGTTGTTTCGCTTGCATTTTCTTTTTGCAGGAATGTAACCCAAAACATTTTGGGTTTGGTACGATTCAATGAAACTGTTTTCAATCGATAATAATACTTCGTCTTTATTTTCAAGTAAAGAAGAATTTATTTCTATAATAGGAAAAGGTAGAGCTTCTTGAGCAACAGACCAAGTAAATTTACCATCATTAAGTAAGAATAATGGAGCAACTTGGGCGATGGAGTTTTTTAGTTTCAATTGCGAAATGTACTCTTCTCTCCCTTTTGATTTTGGTAAATCAATCACATAGGCAATCTGTGAATTGTCATTTTGAAGTTGTTCTATCCCAACTTCATTCATGTAGTTATCAGTTGTAATTCTTTTAAGTTTAAACTTGCCATTTGCACTTCCAGAATTGGGAGCAACTATAAAATCCTGTCCGGTTTTTAGAGTTTTTCCCTCAATCACAATCTTCACTTTACCCGGAAAAGTATTTACGGGAAACGAGTATTGCTGAACATAGGAATCTCCATTTCCGGGCAAAGCTCCATATTCTTTAAACTTTTTTACAATAAAATTAGCGGCAATTTTATCCCCTTCATTTACATATCCTCTTCCGTAAAACTCATCTGAGGCCAATGTGTCTATTAGTTCTTTAGCCAATTCTTTTTGGGAGAAAGAGTGGTTTGCAACAAAAGCTACGAAGATTAAAAGAAGTGTTTTTTTCATTCTGTTTATATTTTCATCTACCCCCTTCTCAGTAGAGGAGGATTCTCTGTGATTTTCCCATCTAAAATTAAATTTACTTATTCAAAATCTCATTCCCCAACTCTTCAAAATTTACCCCATCAAAGTTCCCAGAACTCATCAAAAGTAGATTTTTGTTTTTAAAATTTATTGCTTTTACTGTTTTCATCAATTCGTCAGAATTGGTAAAAACAGTTACATTTTCGCTAAAAAAGGCATTTTTTACCTCATTTTCGCTCAACATTGCTAGTTTTTTGTGTTCAATTGCCTTTGGACTGAAATAAACAAACGCTTTGTCTGCAGCCAACATTGTGTTTTTGTATTGCCCCAAAAACTCTTGATTCAAACTACTAAAAGTGTGTAATTCTATGCAAGCAATGAGCTCTCTTTCGGGATATTGATTTTTTACAGCCTTTGTGGTTGCTTGTAATTTGGAGGGCGAATGAGCAAAATCTTTTAAAATATGAGTTGAAGAGTTTTTCGCAACCG
>Ga0233438_10000679_pt1 | contig 41808 bp, 38 predicted proteins | sample SI_123_September_FD_182720 | JGI IMG/M metagenome (GOLD analysis project Ga0233438, IMG submission 182720) | Seawater microbial communities from Saanich Inlet, British Columbia, Canada - SI_123_September2016_10_MG | ecosystem: Environmental > Aquatic > Marine > Inlet | place: Canada: British...
AACGTGCGGTATCGTTATACACACGCAACATAGGCACAATCCCGTTAGATGTTCCGTTAGTGCCAGCAATGTATGATCCCGTTGCACGAACATTATGAATAGACAAGCCAATTCCTCCGGCAGACTGGGAGATTTTTGCCGTTTGTTTGAGGGTGTCATAAATACCATCGATGCTATCGTCTTTCATGGTTAGCAAGAAGCACGATGACATTTGCGGTTTTGGTGTGCCGGAATTAAATAAGGTTGGTGTAGCGTGTGTAAAATATTTTTTAGACATCAAGTGGTAGGTCTCAATGGCAGCATCAAGGTCGTCCATGTGGATCCCGACAGACACTCGCATCAGCATATGCTGTGGGCGTTCGGCGATTTCGCCATTGAGTTTTAGAAGATAAGAGCGTTCTAATGTTTTAAACCCAAAGTAGTCATAGCTAAAATCACGGTTGTATATGATCGTAGAGTCGAGTAGTTCGGCGTTGTCTTTGATGATTTTATAGACATCGTCGGCGAGCAGAGGTGCTTTTTTGCCGGTGCGGGGGTTGATGTATGTGTACAAATCCGTCATCGTTTCGACAAAGGACTTTTTGGTGTTTTTGTGAAGGTTGGACACAGAGATACGCGCTGCCAATTTCGCAAAATCAGGATGAGTGGTGGTCATAGTAGCCGCCGTCTCGGCTGCGAGATTATCGAGCTCTGATGTGGTCACGCCGTCATACAATCCTTCGATGACACGCATGGCCACTTTGACTGGGTCGACCAAATCGTTTAACCCATAACACAGTTTGCGAACGCGCGCCGTGATTTTATCGAACATGATGGGCTCTTTTCGACCATCTCTTTTTAATACAAACATCTCTCTTGGTTTTTTTGACAAAAAATACTCCCCATGCTGGGAACAACTCCTCTACTAAACGTGTGAAAAAGGACCTAAAAGTCGTCGTCGAAGGAATACTTTTCTTTCTCTTCGGTCTCTTGTTTCAATACCCCGGCTTTTTGATATTCAGAAACACGCTTCTCAAAGAAATTGGTTTTTCCTTGCAGCGAAATCATGTCCATGAAGTCAAACGGGTTGGTAACGTTAAATTCTTTTTCTAGCTCTAATTCAACCAATAGTCTGTCGGTGACAAACTCTAAGTATTGGGTCATTAGCTTGGCGTTCATTCCGATCAAACTAACGGGGAGTGACTCGGTGACAAATTCGCGCTCTATCGACAGGGCGTCTAGGATGATTTCACGAATTCGTGCTGGCGGTACTTTGTTGATCAGGTGCTTATTGTGAAGGTGTACTGCAAAATCACAGTGCATTCCTTCATCACGCGAAATCAACTCATTTGAAAATGTGAGTCCCGGCATAAGTCCACGCTTTTTGAGCCAAAAAATGGAACAAAAAGCACCCGAAAAGAAAATTCCTTCGACGGCTGCAAAAGCAATCAAACGCTCGGCAAACGAATCCGAATCTATCCAACGCAAGGCCCAATCGGCTTTACGCTTGATCGCGGGAAAAACTTCGATCGCACGAAACAACTTATCCTTTTCCGTTTCGTCTTTCACATAAGTATCAATGAGCAAAGAGTAGGTTTCCGAATGAATATTTTCCATCATAATTTGGAAACCATAGAAAAACTTAACCTCGCTATACTGTACCTCGTTGACAAAATTCTCTGCCAAATTTTCGTTAACAATTCCGTCAGACGCAGCAAAAAACGCAAGGATGTGTTTGATGAAATAACGCTCATCGTCATTGAGTTTGTTTTGCCAGTCTGTCAAATCTTGGTGCAAATCAATTTCCTCTGCTGTCCAAAAACAAGCTTCTTGCTTTTTGTACCACTCCCAAATATCATGATGCTGAATGGGAAATATTACAAATCGATTTTCGTTTTCTTTCAGGATCGGTTCGATTGCTGCCATAATTTTATTTGTTTTAAGGGTATGTTATTGTTTAATGAAATGAACCTTACAAAGCTTCCAATTTTTTATCAAAATTAAAAGTCATAGTTTTTCACAAAGCAACTTACTTTTTAACATTCGTTCAGTTTTTTCCTACGAATCATTAAACACTATCCTTTTTTAATCGACACGTGCACAGTGTGTTACCTCCCTCTATATGATAGAACGTCAGTGCTGAATGTTTTTGTCAGATTTTATTTTTTGTTTTGCTCGATTGCCACACGCTCCAATTCTGCAAACCAATCTTCGCCAAATTTTTTGATTAATGCCTCCGCGACAAATCGGTATAACGGCATTTTGATTTGAGCGCCATGCGAGCAGCCTCCGCCACAAATCTGCCAGCGGTGATAGTTGACTGCCGTGAAGGCAGAATAGTCGGTTACACGTACTGGGTACAAGTGACATGAAATTGGTTTTTTCCAGTCCACAGCACCTGCTTTATGGGCTTGTTCGATCCCACAATGCGCCCATCCACGATCATCAAAAGTGGTGTATGCACAGGCAGCGCCATCAATCAAAGGGGTCTCCAAACTGCCATCTTTAGCGACGATCGAAGTGCCCTGCGTAGCAATTGCGTCCCGGCCAGCATCGTTCAGAAAAGGAGAAATGGCATCATAATCCGCAGCTAGTCTATCGACTTCCGTCTTGTCGAGGGGTGCTCCCGCCTCGCCTTCCACGCAACAAGCCCCTTTACATTGAGACAAGTCACATGCAAAATGCTCTTCAAACAACTCCTCTGAAACCAACGTTTTGCCCAATGTAAACATCTTGCGAAGCTACACAAATATCTTGACGCTCATTTCTTTTATAAAAGCGAGGATTGTATCTTTGGCCCATGTTTGATTTCAAAGAAATTTTTACAGCCGGAATGGTCCTCTTTGCCGTCATTGATATCATAGGTAGCACACCAATTATTATTGGTTTGCGCCAAAAAGTAGGCCATATTCAGTCGGAAAAGGCCTCCTTGGTCGCCATGATTATTATGATTGGCTTTTTGTTTGTTGGTGAAGAAATTCTCAACCTTATCGGTATTGACGTCAATTCTTTTGCTGTAGCGGGGTCGATTGTTATTTTCTTTTTGGCTCTTGAAATGATTTTGGGGATTCAACTTTATAAGGAGGAATCTCCTGAAACTGCCTCTATTGTTCCCATTGCCTTTCCGCTCATCGCTGGAGCGGGAACCTTGACCTCACTGCTTGCCCTGCGTGCCGAGTTTGATGTTGTCAACATTATTGTAGCTATAGTCGCCAACCTCGTTGTTGTCTATGTTGTTTTGAAATCATCGCATCGCATTGAAAAGATACTGGGAAATTCTGGCATCAGTGTAATTCGAAAGGTCTTTGGGATTATTCTATTGGCCATCGCTGTCAAACTCTTTGCCAGTAACGTACAAGAACTTTTTTAGATCAAACTCATGAAAAAAATTATTCTCGTTTTAGGCGTCCTCGCTATCGCTTTGGTTGTGTTCAATCTTTTTCACATCGACTTTTCTGATCCTTTTCAGGGCGACAGCTATGTTGCTTTGGTGGGTGTTACTGCGGGACTTTGTGCTGTTGTGTTGCTCGCTCTGTTGTGGGTTGCCAAAAAAATCCAAGAGCGCATCAACCGCTAGATTACTGCTAAAGTTTGACCTTTAAAAGGTCGAGTTTCACACCTGCTTTTTCTAAGAATTCTAGGCCTGTTGTGTCCTTGTAGGTTTCGCCGTAGACCACTCGTACAATACCTGCTTGGTGAATGAGTTTGCTGCACTGTTGGCAAGGAGAAAGGGTAATGTAGAGCGTTGATCCCGCACAAGATTGGGTCGAGGCAGCCACTTTCATAATCGCGTTTGCCTCGGCATGAAGCACATACCAGCTTGTGAGGTTGTCCTCGTCCTCGCAGTTGTTTTCAAATCCTGTAGGCGTACCGTTATAGCCATCCGAAATAATCATACGGTCTTTGACAATAAGCGAACCCACTTGCTTGCGTTTGCAATGCGACAGTTTTGCCCATTCCAAGGCCATGCGCATGTAGGCGGTGTCGTAACGTAACTGTTTTTCTTTTGCTATCATCGTGTTATGGCCAGCGTTCGATTAAAATCGGCAGCAAGATACCAATTATCATACTGGAAACGACAAGAATCCAATCTCGGCGGTTGCGACCAAACGTGCTAAGGACAAGTGTAGACATCAACAACACCAAAACGCCAAGCGCCATTTGGGCTGCTTCGATCCCCAAGGCAAACGCAAAGAGTGAGAAGAGCATAGGTTGATTTGCATCGCGGATGATATCAAAATAAGACGCAAAGCCAAAACCGTGGATAAGACCAAAAAAGAGGGTCACAAGGGCAACCATAGTGTTGTTGCGCACGAACACACGATGGGCATGCGTCATATTATGAATCGCTGCAACGACAATGCTCAAGGGAATCAAAACCTCGATCCAGGTGGGAGAAACATACACCACATCATAGGAGGCAAAAACCAGCGATGCACTGTGCCCGATGGTAAAGTAAGTAATGAGCCAAAAGACCTTTTTCCATTGGTGGGCGCTGTAGGGCAAACACAAGGCCGTCAGGAATAAAAGATGGTCATAGCCTGCCCAGTCCCACACATGGTGGAAGCCCAGTTTGACGAGAAGAAAAAACTCATTCACTGATCGTTAAAGATAAAAAAAAGTGCTTAAAACCCTCTTTCGGTTTTGATTTGTTCATAGGCTTTTTGGAGTTGCTGAAATTTTTCGCGAGCGGCTTTGACGTAGGCCTCTCCAAGGTGCTGCACCTTGTCGGGATGGTGCTGCTTGGCCAGATCACGATAGGCTTTTTTAATTTCGGCGTCCGTAGCTGATTTTTCGACTTCCAAAATTTTGTAGGCACCGTCAACAGCTTTGATAAACATGGCCTTGATGCTTTCAAAATCCATGCTGCGTAACTGCAAATAGCGAGAAAATCCCTCTATTGTGCGCCATTCGATATCGGAAACAACGCCGTCGGCTTGGGCAATGCCAAACAAAAAATGAACAAGCTGCAAACGGCTTTCGTAACGTGCGTAGGACGCAAAGTGACCACAGATTTCAGCCGCAGATACGTTAGATTTGTTGAGCTCGTTGTTAAAAACCCTAAAAACTTCGTTGGCCCGATGCTTTCCGTAAACCGACACAAAATAGCGCCGCACATAGTCTAACTCTTTTTGAGTCACCTTTCCATCGGCTTTGATCACCAAGCCTGCTAGTGTGAGTAGTTTCAGCTCAAAGTCGCGCGTATCCATTCGGGTCGTCACAAAAGATGTGGACAGTCGTGTCTTCGAAAACATACTCCCAATAAAAAAACCAATGATAGCGCCAGGCAAGCGAAACAGTAGATATCCAATAAAAGCAAACAAAAACGCCATGACACAAAAGTACAAAGAACCGATGCGATTCTCGATGTTGTTTACAACAAGTTTCTCCGATCGCTCAGTAGAGTGGTATTGATAAACTGTCCGCCATCAAAGTCGATGCGATGGGCTTTGACAGCAATCGGAAACGAACCAATATCATCGGTGCTCATCACGAGCTTCTTGTCACTGGCAAGGTCCAACTTGAATTTTCCTCTGAGGAGTTTTGAAAATTCTGTTTTGATCAGAGAGTCGATTTGTTGTTCGGTTTCGATTTCGATTTGGATGTTTTTAGCAACCAGCAAACCCGTAATCAGCAGGAGGTTGTTGCGGTTGGCATTTTTGAGCAAGCGCTTGTTGGGATGCAAAAAGTCGGCAATCATCAAGTAGTTTTGCACATTGCCAATGGCAACTTCTGTCGATATGACCTGGTCATAACTCAACCCAACCCGCTTGCCGGACTGAAGACTTCCACTTGGGTCAAAATCTCCTGCCACACCAAGGGAATGAAGCAAGCCATTGAGCACCGACAAGCCAATGTGAAAGTGATAGTTGTTTTTGACAGAATTGTCGATGTTTAGGGCTTGTTTTGTCAGCTTGCGCAACTTGACAGGGCTTTGAAAAGCATGATCGATATGAGCGTAGTACAGTTCTGCTTCATCTAGCGGGCGCTTGAGCCACAATTGCAAAAGCCCGTGATTGCGCACGGGCCCTTTAATGAGGTCATAGCCCTGCTTTCGCAGGTATGTTGTTAAGTTCATTACTCCTTGATAAAGTGATAATATTTTTCTCCTTTGTCGCTTTTGGCTTGCAGCAAATAAGTGCCACTGCTTAGGTGCGATACATTGATGCTATGCACAAAATGGCTGTGCTGAGCGGTTGCCATGACCTGACCCGTAAGGGAATAAATTGTATACTGAGCATGGGTTGGATATGCGTATTTCAACTGCAACTCCGATTTGGCGGGGTTGGGGTAGAGCAAAACCGACTGCTCCAAAATTTCTTCTGTGCTAAGACTTGGATCCACCAACTCCATGATTTGTACACCATCATCATCATAAGCAACCACCAAGGCATAGGTCTTCTCCCCAATCACAACCGTGGTGATGTCCCATGCGCCATCCAATGCAGGATAGTCTGTACCATCGGTAACGCTCGCCACCGCACTGGGGGTTGCCGGGTCGCTGATGTCGATGATTTGTACATCATCATCATCATAAGCAACCACCAAGGCATAGGTCTTCTCCCCAATCACAACCGTGGTGATGTACCATGTGTCACCCAATGCAGGATAGTCTGTACCATCGGTAACGCTGGACGTGGGGCTAACGGTTAGTTGGGCGCTCAGGGTTGAAAAAGAAAATATGAAAAGTAAAAAAAGGGTATAACTAATTAAAGTATTTTGTTTAAGCATGATATGTAAGATTTAAGGATTGTTATGAGCTTCAAAATAACACAACATTTAGTGTATATGCAAATACTACTCTCTCTCTTTTTTGGAAAAAAGTAGTTTTTTCTTCTATAAATAGAGTGAATAGTTAATCGGAATTTGTTAACAGGAGATATTGGTTGCTCGTTAGCAGTGGAAACAAAAGGTTTTGATTGACAAAAAACGGTTCACGCTTAACGATTGCCATTTCGCATTCCGAATTAGTTCTTGGGGGTTCGTTCCCGTTTGGTCACGAGGTACACCCCCAACAAAACAAAAATCGCAGCAATCCACTTGGTGGGGTTCATGGTGTCAGCTCCCACGGCTAAGGCAAACAAAATTCCGAGTATGGGCTGCACATAGGTGAAAACGGAAAGTGTTGACGCACGTAAAAACTGTAATGCATACATCATTAAGAGGTATGTAAAGAATGTTGTGCCAAGCACCACAAAGGCAATGCGCCACCAAATTGGGTTTGGAATCGTTTGCCAGTCAACCTCCCTAAACTCGTTAAAGGTGAGTGGCGTGGTCATGAAAAGTCCTATCAAAAACAACCACTTGAGCAAATGCACGGTGTGATATTTTTCGCTCAGGGGCTTGACAAAAATCATATACAAACCGTAGGCACTGGCATTGACCACAAACAAGAAGTTTCCGAGGGAAATATTGGGTGCATTTTCTGGTGCGTGTTGATTAAATATAATGAGCCCCAATGCGCTCATAAATCCGAGCAAGACACCCGCTATTCGAATAGGAATCAATTTTTCTTTGAGAATAAATGCCGAAAAAATAAAGACTATAATTGGTGTGGTGGTAATAATAACAGTGCTGTTGATGGGTGTGGAGTACTCCAGCCCCTTAAAAAAAGCGAGCATATTGACACCCATTCCAAGAAAGGCACAAAGGAAAAGCGTTTTGAGATCTGCGCGTGAGATGGGCTGTTTTGGTACAAACAGACTGACGATCCAAAAAAGCACGGTTCCACCAATAAGACGAATCATAATAAATCCAAATCCTTGCACGTAGGTTGGCATCACATCTTTTGCAATGGTATGGTTGAGAGCATAAATGCTTGTTCCGCCCAATGCGGCTAGAATGGCAAGGAGTCGCTTATCCATGTACGGCCTGTTGCATGGCCGCAACAGTTTTTTTGGCATTACCCATGTAGTAGTTGCCTCCCCACAACAAAATAGGGCGTTTTAGGGTGCTGTATTCGGTTTCCAATAAGTGTTTGTAATCGGTTTCTGTCAAGACTTTGCCCTCTTTTTTTAGCGCAGCCAAGATGCGTGATCGTTTGTTGATTAGGTTTTCATAAGACTGGGTGATTTGGTATAGAGCATCGAGTTGTGCCTGACTGATGGGTCGTTGTTTGACGTCTTGTAGTTTGGTGCCTTGGGGCAGTTTGAGGTCCTTGAGAATCCGCATACATGTCGTACATGTCGATAGATAGATGTAGGTGTTCATGCATTGCCATTTGTTACCCAAATATGATGATTTTTTTTGAAAAACAATATGAGGTTCGATAAACTTAAAATACATTTGTCCGTAAATCAAAACCTCATGGGAAAAGACAAGCTACAGTTCAATTCCAAAACCATTCACGGCGGGCAGCATCCCGACAAGGGGTATGGCGCGGTGATGCCTCCCGTTTATCTGACTTCGACCTATGCGCAAACGACTCCGGGCGGCCATCAGGGCTACGAGTATAGCCGCACCCACAACCCCACTCGAACAGCACTGGAAGCCTCATTGGCGAGTATTGAAGACGGTTCGCACGGCTTTTGTTTTGGGTCGGGAATGGCAGCAATTGATGCGGTTGTGAAGCTGCTTTCTCCAGGCGACGAAGTGATTTCGACAAACGACCTCTATGGGGGTAGCTATCGAATATTCACCAAAATATTTGCTGATTTTGGGATCAAATTCCATTTCGTAGATATGCAAAACCCCGCGAATGTTTCCGAAAAAATCACTGCAAACACCAAGTTGATATGGGTGGAAACGCCCACCAATCCGATGATGAACGTTGTGGATATCGAAGCAATGCGTAAACTGAGTGCTGATCAAGGGATTTTATTGGCGGTGGATAACACGTTTGCCTCACCCTATTTGCAACAGCCCCTCACCATGGGAGCCGATATTGTCATGCATTCGGCCACCAAGTATTTGGGTGGTCACTCCGATGTTATTTTGGGCGCGCTTGTTGTGCGTGATGCCTCTTTGGCCGAACGCCTTCGCTTTATTCAAAACGCAAGCGGCGCGGTTTGTGGTCCTCTAGATTCCTTTTTGGTGTTGCGCGGCATCAAAACCTTGCACGTGCGTATGCAACGCCACTGCGAAAACGGCGAAAAAATTGCACATTATTTGGCAAAGCACCCCAAAGTGGATCGCGTCTATTGGCCGGGGTTCCCCGAACATCCCAATCATGCGGTTGCCAAGCGTCAAATGAATGGATTTGGTGGCATGCTGTCGTTTGTGCTTACAGACGACTCGCTCAAAAAAGCTACGCAAACAGTCGAAAGCTTTGAGGTCTTTACCTTGGCCGAGTCGTTGGGAGGTGTGGAGAGTTTGGCAGGTCACCCAGCGAGCATGACCCACGCGTCAATTCCCAAAGAAGAACGTGAAAAATCAGGCGTGGTCGATGGCCTCATTCGTTTGAGTGTCGGCATCGAAGATCACAACGATCTCATTGCTGATTTGGAGCAAGCATTGGGCTAAACACATTCAAATTTTACTTACATTTAACCATCATCTTACTTTGTTTATGAAAAAAATAATTGACCAATTTATCACTGAAGTACAACAGCGTAACCAACATGAGCCAGAGTTTATGCAGGCCGTGCATGAAGTCGCTGAAAATGTAATCCCTTATATCGTTAAACACGATATTTATCACGGTAAAAATATTCTAATGCGCATGGCAGAGCCAGAGCGAGTGGTGAGCTTCCGTGTGCCATGGATTGACGATACCGGAGAGATTCGTGTCAACCGTGGTTTTCGTATAGAAATGAACTCCGCCATTGGTCCTTACAAAGGAGGCTTGCGCTTTCATGAGTCTGTGAATTTGAGTATTCTTAAATTTTTGGCTTTTGAACAGGTCTTTAAAAATGCACTCACCACCTTGCCCATGGGCGGTGGAAAAGGCGGTGCAGATTTTAGCCCCAAAGGGAAGTCTGATGGTGAAGTGATGCGTTTTTGCCAAAGCTTTATGACCGAACTTTTTCGTCATATTGGCCCGAATCGTGACATCCCTGCCGGAGATATCGGCGTTGGCGGTCGTGAGATCGGGTATATGTTTGGCCAATATAAACGGTTAAAGAACGAATTTACAGGAGTTCTCACTGGCAAGGGTATCAGTTGGGGTGGTTCGATGATTCGCCCAGAAGCCACCGGTTATGGTGCGGTTTATTTTGCAGAAAATATGCTAGCCACTCGAGATGAAGGTCTGCAAAACAAAAAAGTGGTGATCTCTGGATCAGGAAACGTGGCACAATACGCCGCTGAAAAATGCATTCAATTGGGTGCAAAAGTCCTGACCCTTTCCGACTCTTCAGGCTATGTGATGGATCCCGATGGTATCGATGCCGAGAAACTCGCCTTTGTAATCGATTTAAAAAATGTGAAACGCGGACGTATTAGTGCATATGTCGATGCCTATCCGTCGGCAAGCTTTTTTAAAGGAGAACGCCCATGGAGTGTGCCGTGTGATGTGGCATTTCCTTGCGCGACACAAAACGAACTGGAAGAAAACGACGCCAAGCAGCTAGCAGCCAATGGCTGTGTTTGTGTCAGTGAAGGTGCCAATATGCCCTCCACACCCGCAGCGATCAAATTGTTTCATGCGCATCAAATGTTATATGCGCCTGGTAAGGCATCCAATGCTGGAGGTGTTGCTGTTTCGGGACTGGAAATGGCGCAAAATTCCCTCCGTTATAGCTGGACGCGTAACGAAGTGGATGATCGCCTCAAAAATATCATGGCAGATATTCATAGCGCCTGTGTTACTTATGGGAAAAATGGGAGTCATGTCAACTACGAAAAAGGAGCAAATATCGCCGGCTTTGTCAAGGTCGCCGATGCCATGCTCGCTCAAGGAGTTGTCTAATCATACTTTTTATTGATTTCTGACGTTTTTAACAATATGCGTAAAGCCCTTGTCGTTTTTCTGTTTATTTCCCTATATGGTTTTGGGCAGTACCCTAGATGGAAATCCTATTTTTCATACAATACCATCACGTCTGTTTACCAGTCGAACGACGGCTTGGTGTATGGCGTGGCTGGAAACAGTGTGTTTTCTTATGATCCTACAGGTAACGAAGTGACACAAATCACGACTGTCAATGGACTGATGGGCGATGATATCCATGTTCTTTCCGTCATCGATAATACCATGGTCGTGGGCTATGAAAATGGTATGATGGGGGTTCACAACCTTTCCGATGGGACTTTCAACCTAGACTCTTCCATTCATCGCAACCTTGTCATTGGTGGAGACAGGAAAACAATCAATCACTTTTATGTCAAAAACAATCTGCTTTATTTATCAACCAACTACGGCATTTCGGTATACAATCTCGATGAAAATGTCTTCGTGGAATCCTATTTTTTTGGCGAAAACAACAGCCCCATTCAAGTCAACCAAGCAATCCTTTTAAATGGGTTTATCTATGCCGCAACCGAACAAGGGTTATACAAAGCCCCTCAGGATAACCTCAATTTAGTTTTGGAAAGCGCGTGGACCAAATTGGCCAATGGACAATGGAAGGGACTTGGTCTGGTTGGTTCGTCATTGATGGGTACCACACAAACCAATTCACAAAGTGTTTTTTATTCTATCGCCGATGATATTGCTCTTCAACTACATTCGGAAAGTGGTACGATGCAAAGCACTACCTTTTCTAGCGGTAAAATGGTCATTGCCTTTAGTAACAAAGTGGTGTCGGTTGACTCTTCAGAATCTGTTCGTCAAATCGCAACCGCCTCAAATGATTTGGAAGGGGTGTCCTTTACCTCGGCCCTTGCCACCAACGATGCGGTTTATATAGGCACCGTAGACAATGGTCTGTTTCAACAAACCGCTAGCGAAACTCGAGTCGTTAGCCCAAACGGTCCCTTGAAAAATGATATTTTCGACCTCACGGTGCTCCCCAATGATGAGCTGTGGATTGTACATGGTGCTTTTCAGCGCAATTACAACCCCTACCCACTCAATAGCTTTGGACTGAGTCACCTCAATGGTGGAGCTTGGCAAAACATTCCTTATTCCCAATTGCTGGGCGCAAAAAGCCTCGTAAGCGTGACTGCCAATCCCAACAACCCTAGTCAAGTGTTCGTCGCTGCGATGCATCAAGGCATCCTTGAGCTAAACGACGGCGTAGCGACCAACTTATGGGATCATACCAATAGTGGTTTGGAATCCATCGACCCCGAAGAGTTTGGGCAAAACCCAAGTTACCGAAGCGTGCGAGTGCGTGACATTGCCTTTGATAACGAAGGTTCGATGTGGTCAATCACAAGCTTTATTGCCAACGGACTGAAAAAGCGAATGCAAAGTGGCACGTGGGTGGACGTTGATTTGATTCCTGTGATTGAGAAAGTGACTAACCCAACTGGTTATTCCAAATTAGAAATCTCTCCAAACAATGAAGTCTATGTGGGGAGTTCAAGCTCTGGCCTCATTGGATATAGTGAACGCAACGGCACCCCTTTGTTGCGTAGCCTTTCTACTTCCCAAAACTTACCCTCAGTCGATGTGCGCAGCATCGCCCTTGACAATGATGATAACCTTTGGATTGGCACTCCCAAAGGCTTGCGTGTTCTGTTTGGAGTAAGTCGTATGTTTACCCTAGATAATGTTCAAGCAAGTACCATAATCATCGAAGAGGGAGGAAAGGTGGGCGAGCTGCTAAGCAATCAATTTATTACTGCCATCGAAGTGGATGGCAATAACCAAAAATGGGTTTCAACGGCAAACGCAGGGGTTTTCCTATTTTCAGAAGATGGCAAAGAAACACTTGAACATTTTACAAAAGATAACAGTCCATTGCCTTCGAGCTCAATCCGTAGTCTCGCCTATGACGAAACAACAGGGCAAATCTATATAGGTACGCCCATTGGTTTGGTCGCTTTTCAAGGGAATGCCTCAAGTCCTGGCGAAAACCTATCAAATGTCGAAGTCTACCCAAATCCTGTCCGTCCTGGGTACACAGGGAAGGTGACCGTTCGAGGTCTGCTCGCCGATTGTGTGGTGAAAATCACAGATATCGTAGGCAATGCTGTACATGAAACCACCTCCTCAGGCGGTAGCGTACAATGGAATTTGCAATCCTTTGACGGAAACCGTGTTCGTTCGGGAGTATATCTTATTTTTGTGACAAACAGCGACGGTACAGAAACCGCCGTTGAAAAAGTAATGATCATTAATTAATGTTTGTCACCACCGAGGCACTTGTCCTCTCAAAATTAAATTATAGTGAAACCAGCCTTATTGTGCGTTGTTATACGCGCAGTGAAGGGATCAAGTCCTATATTCTTAAGGGAATTAAATCCGGCCGTAACGGCAAAAAAAATACCGCCTTGTTTCAGCCACTAACCCAACTCGAAATCACGGCACAACACAAAAACAAATCAGGGCTTTCTATTCCCAAAACAACCAAGTTAAGCAAGCCATACCAAACGATCCCCTACTCGATGGACAAGCTCGCAGTTGTTCTGTTTTTGAGTGAGGTTCTAAACTCTGCTCTTCGTGAAGAAGAAGCAAATGCCTCTTTGTTTGAATTCCTAATACATAGTTTAGCGTGGTTTGACACCCACGATTATAGCGCAAACTTTCATGTGTTCTTTTTGATTTCTCTCAGCAAGCATCTTGGGTTTTATCCAGATGTGAGCGAGCAAAATCTCCCCTACTTCGATTTAGAAAATGGGTGCTTTACCGCTGAAAAAAATGTTCATGTCGAATCCGAAGAATCCATCGTTCTTTTGCTCAAGTCATTTTTAGGCACAAAATTTGATGGTATGTCCCAGATTTTGATGTCGAGTTCACAACGACAACAAATGCTTGATGTATTGATGCGCTATTATCAATGTCATCTTCAAGGTTTTTCGATGCCAAAATCACTTAACGTATTGCATGAAATTTATTCATAACGTATTTCTTATCGGTTTTGGTCTTTTTCTGAGCTTTTCTTTCGGACAAAATATTCGCATTGTCGATGCTTTAACAGGCTATCCTGTGCAAGACGTTTTTGTGTATAACGAAATGGGAGGAGACAGCGTGACCAGTGATGCCGATGGTGTGGTTAATCTCTCCCTTTTTTCAAAAGAAGAAAGCGTCACTTTTGAACATATCAGCTATGAAGATGCCAAACGTGCTGTTGCGATGCTTACGTCGGGTAAGCAAGTTGCCTTGTATCCCGATACGCAAAAACTGAGCGAGATTGTGCTCTCTGCTACCCGAAGCAAAGACGAAAAAAAAAGAGTCTCCAAGCAAGTTGCCATTCTCACAGACCGTGTTATCGTATCCCAAGCACCCAACACAAGTGCAGAGTTGCTTAGCGAAGCACCTGGAATTCGTGTGCAACGTTCTCAAGGAGGAGGGGGAAGTCCCGTCATCCGTGGGTTTGAGGCCAACCGCATCTTACTTGTGATCGACGGCGTTCGTATGAATAATGCCATCTATCGCTCTGGACACCTTCACAATGCCATATCGATTGATCCATATGCCCTTTCACGTGCTGAGGTGATCTATGGGCCCTCTTCTGTTGGTTATGGATCCGACGCATTGGGTGGAGTTGTACATTATTTTACCAAAGAACCCCGAACAGGAGATGCACAACCTTGGCGCTTTTTTACAGCCAACAGCTTTGATACGCGACACAAACACACCATGAGCCACTTTGACATGACATACAGCAGAGAGAAATGGGCGAGTTTGACCAGTGTGTCTTATTCCGATTTTGGAGATGTCTATATGGGAAATCAACGCAAACACGGCTATACCGAATGGGGGCTGGTGAGCGAATACTCAAAAAATAATCGTGAATATTATGAGGATCAAGTGAGCCGCAATCCAGACAAAACCCTGCAACGGAATACCGGGTACGATCAGCTCGATTTGCTTCAGAAGTTTGTGTTTCAACCCAACGAAGAAAACAAATGGGTAATGAACTTACAATACTCCTCATCTTCCGACATTCCACGTTTTGATAAACTAAACGAACGTCGTGACGGTGACTTACGTTACGCCACTTGGTATTACGGTCCACAAAGGAGACTTCTCATCTCTCCAAAATACACATTCAACTCCCGCCACAAATTTTTTGATGAAGGAGTGATTACCCTCGCCTATCAAAACATCGAAGAATCGCGAGTGCAACGAAAATTTGGCAGTCTGCTTCGTGAAAGTCAACTTGAAAACCTAGACGTTTTCAGTGCCAATGCAGACTTTTCGGTAGCTATGGATAAAAGAGAAAAACTGGGCTATGGGTTTGAGTTTACCCACAACAAACTCCATTCTATTGGCTTTTGTGAGACGCTTGTGATTGATGACAACCGCATTGTTGATTTGCAAGACTACACCATCATTCCGTCACGCTACCCAAGCAAAGGAAGCTCGTACACAACGATTGCTTCCTATGCCGATTACAAAGTCGATCTCAATGATAAAAGCACCCTAAATGCTGGTCTTCGTTTTACAAATACTCGCCTCAAAGCTGAGTGGGCCGAAGAAGCACTCATCGATGCTCGTTTGAGAAAAACACAAAATGAAAGCAATGCACTCAACGCCTCTCTGGGGTATATTTTTCGTCCCAATCCTGAATGGGAATTTCGCAGTCTTGTGGTCAGTGGGTTCCGTTCACCAAACATCGACGACATCGGAAAAATTCGAGAGAAACAAGGGATAATAACGACCCCAAATCCCCAACTAAAACCAGAGTATGCTTATACCGCAGACATTGGCGTGAGTCACTATTTTAGACAACGAACTTCTTTTGTACAACTCAACTTGTTTTATACCCTTTTGTTCGACTACATCGCTCGTCAACCATATATGCTCCCCCTTGATGACTCAACCGAAAGCAATGCTACCATAACACACATGGGAGATGAGCTGGAAACTTGGGCCAACACAAACTTGGGCGAGGCAACGCTAAAAGGCATGGGCTTCCAATGGAATGCCGTCCTGAGCAAAAGCATCACCTACAGCGGACATCTAAACTACACAAACGGGGTTATCAACAAAGATGAAGTTTCTGTCCCGTCGATTTTGCCGTGGCAAGGTTCGCAACGCCTTCTTGGTAAAGCTCGTCGTTTGCAGGCACAGCTTTCGTTTGTATTTGCGGGACAAAAAAATCCAGAAGACTACAGCAAAGGCGGCGAAGATGGTTTGGAAGAAACGCCACTTATCGACGATACCGCTATTGAACTAGACGATCAGTATGCGGGGGCCCCCGCATGGAGTCGTTTTGACTTCGGGTTGACCTATAATTTGCACGTCAACACAACCCTAGGCGTAGATCTCCACAACCTCCTTGACACCCATTACAAAGAATTTGCGTCGGGCATCTCCGCCCCGGGACGTAGTTTGCGATTGCGATTGCAGTATAGGTTCTAAGGATTGAAATGGTAAACTTTTACCGAAATTGGTTACTTTCGCATCTTATTGCGAAACCATGGCATTTCCATCGTATAAAAATTTGAACCTCGCCGAACTTTCTAAGGAGGTTCAAACCTATTGGGAGGAGAATATGACCTTCGAGGCGAGTGTGGGCACTCGAGAAGGACGACCTCCCTATATTTTTTATGAAGGTCCTCCATCTGCCAATGGTTTGCCAGGAATTCACCACGTCATGGGGCGCGCAATAAAAGATATTTTCTGTCGCTACAAAACCCAAAAAGGATTTCACGTCAAACGAAAAGCCGGTTGGGATACCCACGGCCTGCCTGTCGAGCTGGGTGTAGAAAAAGAACTCGGCATCACCAAAGAAGATATTGGAAAAAAAATTAGTGTCGATGCGTACAACAAGGCCTGTCGAGAAGCGGTTATGAGATACACCGATGTATGGAATAACCTGACCAAAGAAATGGGCTATTGGGTCGATATGGATGATCCCTATGTGACTTACACCTCTAAGTATATGGAGTCTGTTTGGTGGCTGCTCAAACAACTTTATGACAAAGAGTTGATCTATAAAGGATACACCATTCAGCCCTACTCCCCAAAAGCAGGAACAGGACTTTCCACACACGAGCTCAATCAACCTGGTTGTTATCAAGATGTGACCGACACCACAGTAACCGCACAATTTGAAACGATAGCAGAAAGCCTGCCCGAACAACTTAAAAGCGATCTCCCACTTCATATTCTAGCATGGACGACAACACCTTGGACGCTGCCTTCAAATACTGCTTTGACGGTAGGCCCATCCATTGCCTATGTTGTTATTGAAACCTTTAACCGTTATACCCATCTTCCTATACGTGTTTTACTCGCCAAAGATTTGGTACCAAAAGTGTTTGGAAAAGTTTTTTATAGAGCGGATGGCAAAGACGACCTCACTACCTACGACAAGGACGGAAAAAATATTCCTTATCTAATTGCTCAAGAGATTACTGGCTCTGACTTGGTCGACATTCGTTACCACCAATTATGGACAGATGCGCCTCTGCCACACAACAACCCTGAAAACGCTTTTCGTGTTATCTTGGGAGACTTTGTAACCACCGAAGACGGAACAGGAATCGTGCATACAGCCCCAACCTTTGGTGCTGATGATGCGCTCGTTGCCAAACAAGCCAAGCCTGAAATTCCAGCCATGCTTGTCATGGATGAAAACGAACAACTTGTGCCACTAGTTGATCTGCAAGGCCGTTTTCGAAACGAACTCGGTGCACTTGGTGGAAAATATGTGAAAAATGAATATTACGATGAAGGAAAGGCGCCCGAAAGATCTGTCGATGTCGAAATCGCCATTCGTCTCAAAGAGGAAAATAAAGCCTTTATCGTCGAAAAGTATGTGCACAGCTATCCCAATTGCTGGCGAACAGACAAGCCCGTACTTTATTATCCACTCGATTCTTGGTTTGTAAAAGTAAGCGCCCACAAAGAACGTCTTGTTGAGCTCAACAATTCGATCAATTGGAAACCCAAAGCTACAGGAGAAGGACGTTTTGGAAACTGGCTCGCCAACGCCAATGATTGGAACCTTTCACGCTCACGATTCTGGGGTATTCCGCTGCCCATATGGCGCACAGAAGACAAAAACGAAACCAAAGTCATCGGCTCTGTTGAAGAGTTAAAAATGGAAGTCGATCGTGCCGTCGAAGCTGGTGTGATGAAGACCAATCCGTTCGCCTCTTTTGTGCCTGGAGATATGGGAAATGAAAATTACGCGCAAGTCGATCTTCATAAAAACATTGTCGATACAATTTTGCTGGTCAGTACTTCAGGTAAGGTGATGCATAGAGAGTCGGATCTTATCGACGTATGGTTTGACTCTGGCTCAATGCCTTATGCACAGTGGCATTATCCGTTTGAAAACAAAGAAAAAATTGATCACGCTACCGATTTCCCTGCCGATTTTATCGCCGAAGGGGTCGATCAAACACGTGGTTGGTTTTATACACTCCACGTCATCGGCGGATTGGTTTTTGATAACATCGCCTATAAAAATGTAGTTTCCAATGGCCTTGTTCTGGACAAAAAGGGTCAGAAAATGTCCAAACGTTTGGGCAACGCTATTGATCCCTTCGAAACACTCCAAACCTATGGCCCCGATGCAACACGCTGGTATATGATTAGTAATGCCAATCCATGGGATAACCTCAAGTTTGATGTAGAAGGAATTGCGGAAGTCAGGCGAAAGTTTTTTGGAACGCTATACAACACCTATTCGTTTTTTAGTCTTTATGCCAACATCGATGGTTTTAACTTTATAGAAGATGAAATTGCCTTGTCTAAACGACCAGAAATCGACAGATGGATTTTGTCGGAACTACATTCGTTGATTAAAAAAGTCGATGCGCACTATGCCGATTATGAGCCCACCAAAGCCACACGATTACTGTCAACGTTTGTCATTGAAGATTTAAGCAACTGGTATGTTCGTTTATGCCGCAGACGTTTTTGGAAAGGCAGCTATGAATCCGATAAAATTGCTGCATATCAAACGCTTTACACTTGCTTGGCAACGGTTTCCAAGCTGATTGCGCCAGTCGCTCCTTTTTATGCTGACCGCCTATATCAAGATTTAGATAAAACGACCCAGAAAGAACAGTGTTCATCGGTGCATTTGGCGTATTTCCCAGATGTAAATTCTGCTTTTATTGACCCCAAGCTCGAGCAGAAGATGCAACGAGCACAGCGCATTGTATCACTCGTGCTGTCGATTCGTAAAAAAGAAAAAATCAAGGTGCGCCAGCCACTCCAAAGAGTTTTAATCCCCGTACTCGATGCGGAAGAAAAAAGGGAAATCGAAGAAATTTCAGCACTGGTAGCTGCAGAAGTAAACGTAAAGTCCATCGAGATTTTAGACGATGCCTCTTCCATTTTGGTTAAAGAAATCAAACCCAATTTTAAAACATTGGGGCCTCGTTTTGGAAAAGACATGAAAGCCATCGCAGATGCCATCAACGGATTTGAAGCGACACAAATTAGTGCGCTAGAAAGGGATGGCTCCCTAACTATGGAAATTAGTGGGAAAAACATTATTTTAGATGCCTCAGATGTTGTCATTCAGTCCAAGGATATTGAAGGTTGGTCTGTTGCTTCTGAACAAGGTGTTACGGTTGCTTTAGATAGTACCCTCTCCGAGTCTCTTGTGCTTGAGGGCATCGCAAGGGAACTGGTCAATCGAGTGCAAAACTTGCGTAAAGACAAGGGCTTTGAAGTGACAGACACCATTGCTTTGACCATTGAAAAACACAGTCGCTTGCAAGAAGCTGTACAAGCAAATGAGAGCTATGTGATGAGTGAAATTTTGGCCCAAAAAATTCAATTTATTGATAAAAATGCTGATGGTGAAACATTGTCATTTGATGACATCGAAACTATGATTAGCATCCATAAACCAACAACAATATGAAAACGAACAATATAAATCGCTACGCAGACAAAGAGCTTGAGGAATTCAAAGTTTTGATTGAAGAAAAAATTGCAAAGGCAAAACATGACTTACAATTAATTCGCAGTGCATATATGAACGACGGAAACAACGGCACAGACGATACTTCGCCGACCTTCAAAGCCTTTGAAGAAGGATCCGAAACCATGTCTAAAGAAGCAAATACCCAGTTGGCGATCCGCCAAGAAAAATTTATTCGCGACCTTAAAAATGCATTGATTCGCATCGAAAACAAAACATATGGTGTTTGCCGTGTTACTGGAAAACTCATTAGCCCTGAACGGTTGAAATTGGTGCCACATGCTACGCTGAGTATTGAAGCGAAAAACATGCAGAAATAAATGTTAATGACTTTTCGAAAAGCCTTTTTTTTTATTCTTGCAGTTATTGTTGTTGACCAGTGCTCCAAATTCTACATTAAACTCCATTTTCCACTTACCGTTTATAGCTCTGATGCTATTTTAGATTGGGGTTGGTTTCGTTTGTTGTTTGTCGAAAATAAGGGAATGGCTTGGGGAGCGCGGATAAGCGACTTTCTGCCTTTTGTTTCTGAAAACACAGGCAAGCTTCTACTTTCATTGATACGCATTGTCGCTGTGAGTGGGATTGGATATATGCTTTGGGATGCCATTAAAAAACAACAACATAGACTTGCAGTCATCGCTGGTTGTCTCATTTTTGCTGGCGCTCTAGGAAATATTATTGACTCATTATTTTATGGTCTTCTTTTCACACACAGTTACGGACAAGTGGCAACCATCTTCCCCTCCGACGGTGGCTATGCGCCGTTATTCTTTGGACACGTCGTTGACATGATTCAGTTTCCGCTATTTACTTGGGAGTGGCCTCAGTGGATGCCTTTGGTAGGCGGGTCGTCTTTCACCTTTTTTGAGCCTGTTTTCAATTTAGCAGATACCGCCATCAGCGTTGGTGTGGGGATTATCTTGGTCTTTAACAAACGTATTTTTCCCAAAGACTAAAACTGCTCAATATGGTTAGGGCCAATGCAGGCGTGCAAACGAATGTCAGTGGGCTCACTATCTTCAATAGATGGTCCTACAGGAAAAAGCGACAAGCCTACAAATTTGGTTTTCGAACGACAAGCAGCCAAAAAACGATCATAAAATCCCTGACCGTACCCAACCCGTTGCCCATTTTTGTCATAGCTCAATAATGGCACAAAAACCAAATCCAATTTTTCTGGCGACAGCTGTGTTCCACCCATTGGCTCGGAAATGCCAAAAGAGGTTACTTCTCTTGGTGTTTTGGGTGTAATCACCCAATGTGTCATATGCTTAGTCGCAAAATCTGTTTTGGAAACCACCACCGTTTTTTTTTGTGAAAAAAGCAAATCGATCAAAGGTTGGGTGTTGGGTTCGTTGTGTTTTTGGATGGATAAAAACACATGAACCGTTTGATAGGGCGACAGGTCAAAAAGAGTGTATTGGTACTCCAAATCGTTTTGACGCTTTTGCAACTCTTCATTGGAAAGCTGTGTCCTTTTTTCACGATATAGTCGTCGTATCTCCTCTTTTGTCATTGGATTGAGATTGAACACAAATAAAATAATTAATTTCGTTGTATGTCAAAAGAAGCGCTAAAACTTCATGTGCAATCTCTCCCACAAGATCCTGGGGTCTATCAATTTTATGACAAAAAAGATAGCATCATATATGTCGGTAAAGCCAAAAACCTCAAAAATAGGGTGTCTTCTTACTTTCGGAAAAACCTCGATTCAAGAAAAACCCAAAAGCTTGTCAAAAACATCGAAACGATCAAGCATATTGTCGTTCCAACAGAATCCGATGCGCTAATACTGGAAAACACCCTGATCAAAGAGCACCAACCCCGCTACAACATTTTGCTGCGTGACGATAAAACCTATCCTTGGATTTGTATCAAAAAAGAAGCCTTTCCAAGAGTTTTTACCACTCGAAAGGTCATTAAAGATGGCTCTGAATATTTTGGTCCGTTTACCAATTCCAAAACCGTTCGTTTACTTATGACTCTTATTCGTGAGCTCTATCCCTTGCGCAATTGTTCCTATGACTTGCGGGTAGAGTCCATCGAAACCAAAAACTATAAAGTTTGTTTAGAATATCATATTGGAAATTGTTTAGGAGGGTGTATTGGCGAACAAAAAGAAGAGAATTACAATACCCATATATCCGAAATTCGTGCCTTATTGCGTGGAAATTTTAGCGAAGTCATTCGCGGTTATAAACAAAAAATGAAACTCGCAGCCGACTCTCTTCAGTTTGAAGAAGCCCAAAAAGAAAAAACAAAAATTGAACTTCTCGCCAATTATCAAGTAAAGTCCGCTGTGGTTAGTGCTGCGATCACTAATGTGGATGTTTGTACTTTGATCAGTGATGAACAGTCTGCATTTGTCAACTATCTCCACGTTGCCTATGGCTCTATTGTTCGTTTCCACAACATGGAAATCAAAAAGAAACTCGAGGAAAGTGATGAAGACTTGTTACGCGTTGCTATTGTGGAGTTACGTCGTCGTTTTCATTCTTCTTCTAAAGACGTGATTTTACCCATTGCAGTCGCTCTTGGCGATGGTGTTCGTGTTCATGTTCCACAAAAAGGCGAAAAGAAAAAACTACTTGAGCTGTCAGTTCGCAACGCCAAGCAGGGTCGTTTGGAACATCTTAAACAGATCAAAATCGCTGACCCAAAACAGCACACGACACGCCTTCTTAATCAAATGAAAAAAGACCTTCGCTTGCGTGTGCTTCCCGATCATATCGAATGCTTTGACAACTCAAACATTCAGGGTAGCAATCCCGTGGCGGCATGTGTCGTTTTTCGCAATGCAAAACCCGCAAAAAAGGAATATCGTCACTATATCATCAAAACGGTCACTGGCGCCAATGACTATGCCTCGATGGAAGAAGTGATTTATCGTCGTTATAAAAGATTGCTCGACGAAAAGCAAGATCTCCCACAATTGGTTGTGATTGACGGAGGAAAAGGACAATTGAGTTCTGCACTACTCAGTATTGATGCGCTTAACTTGCGGTCTAAGATTGCCGTCATCGGTATTGCCAAACGTTTGGAGGAAATCTATTACCCAAACGATTCCATTCCGATGTATTTGGACAAACGTTCAGAAACCTTAAAAATCATTCAGCAACTGCGCAACGAAGCTCACCGATTTGGTGTACGTCTTCACCGAAACAGAAGGAGTAAGCACGCCGTTTCGTCGTCGCTAGATGGTATCGCTGGTATCGGTGAGAAAACCGCCGTCAAACTGCTCAAAACATTTAAGTCCGTCAAGCGCATTAAGGACGCTAGTATAAATGATTTGGCAAGCGTGATCGGAGAGTCAAAAGCCCGAGAAGTCCATGCCCATTTCCACATAAAGGACAAGTAAAATGATTGATGTGTAATTTTAACAAAACTCTGTTCGACGTATCAAGGGTTTTTTTTATTTTTACTTCCGATGTATTTGCCAAAAAATTTCATCTTTCTCAGTTTATTTTTTCTTGGGACGATAGCCAATGCTATGCCCACATTGAATGATACGATCCCACCAAGCCTAATCAAAGCCTTCAAGGTAAACGATGCTTTTCAAGATGGCGAATGGTTTCGTTTTCGGATGCGTTATGGTATTTTTAATGCGAGCTATGCAGACGTTCGCTTACGCGAAACTACCCATAAAGGAAGGCCTGTTTTTCACGCCTCTGCTGTTGGAAAAACAACTGGGCTTGCGCGTTGGTTTTTTAAAGTCGATGACTACTATGATAGTTTTTTTGAGACGGAGGTTGTGAAACCCGTTCACTTTGTTCGCAACATCTCTGAAGGGAGTTATGTGAGGCATGTAAACATCGATTTTGACCATTCCACACAACAAGGAGTGGTAAACGATCTCCTCAAAAAAACAACAATCAGAATTTCTCTAAAACCAAATGTGCAAGATTTGGTTTCGACCTTTTATTATTTGCGTAATCATCTCGACGTAGAAGGAATCGAGCCGGGAGAAACCGCTAGTGTCAATATGATTTATGGAAAAACCGCTTTTGTTTTTCGCTTTCGCTTTCTCGGTTATGAAAACATCCGCACTGCCTTTGGTATTGTGCCTTGCATGAAGTTCCGACCCTACGTAGAAGAAGGTCGTGTGTTTCGAAAAGACGGTGGTCTTTCCTTATGGATTAGCAATGACAAAAACCGTATGCCTATTCGCCTGAAAGCCGATTTGCGTGTGGGGTCTATTGATGTTGACTTGGAAAGTTTTAGCGGTCTAAAACATCCTTTTAATATTTTATATTATGAATAAATATACTGCTGCGATTCTTGGATTTGCTTGTCTTATTACGAGTTGTGGGCTGGGAGGAGCCGAAAAAAATGATGCCAATGAAAAGCCCGTTAATCCTGAAGTGTATGAGTTTGGGGTTTTGCTCAACGACTACCATGTTGTTCGTGATACGGTCGTGCGTGGGGATAGTTTTGGAGGGATTTTAGAAAAATACGGTATCTACTATCCTCAGATATACAACATTAACAATGTTGCTAAAAAAGCTTTTAACTTTCGAAAAATCCGAACAGGCAGACCTTACACCTTGCTGTGTAGTAAAGATTCGTTGCAAACCCCTGAACTGCTCATCTACCAACCCAACGCCATTGACTATGTGACTGTGAAATTGCAAGATTCTCTTTGGGCAAAAAAAGAACAAAAAGAAGTGCGTTTGATACAACGCGAAGCTTGGGGAGTGATCAATAGCTCTTTGTATGAAACGCTAAACGAACAAGGATTAAGTCCGCTTGTCGCCTACGATATGTCCGATATTTACGCGTGGACTATCGACTTTTTTCGGTTGGAAAAAGGAGATCGTTTTAAGGTATTTTACACTGAAAAATATGTCAACGATTCTGTTTTTGTTGGACATAACCGCGTACACGCCGCTTATTTTGAACACCGTGGCAAACCCATTTATGCCATTGAGTTTGAGTCCGACTCCATTCGTGGCATCAATGAGTTTTTTGACGAAAAAGGTAAAAACCTACGCCGTGCTTTTTTGCGAGCACCCGTTAACTTTTCACGGATATCATCTCGCTATAACACCAAACGAAGAATTTCGTACTACGGACGGGTAAAACCCCATTACGGAACTGACTTCGCCGCTCCGGTCGGAACTCCAATAAGGACAACCGCTGCAGGTAAAGTGATAAAATCGGGCTATGCCAAAGGCAATGGAAATTATGTAACCATAAGGCACAATGGAACCTACTCCACCCAATACCTCCACATGAAAAAAAGAGGGGTTCGCGTTGGGCAGTATGTCAGTCAAGGAGACTATATCGGCACTGTGGGTATGACCGGCTACACTTCAGGACCACATGTGTGCTATCGTTTTTGGAAAAACGGAAAACAGGTCGATCCATTTAAAACAAAATTACCTGACGCAAAACCAATCGCAAGTGATTTGAAAGAAGCATATTTGCAACACATGATTCCTTGGAAGGAAAAATTAGACTGCATCATTTTTGAAGAACAAAAAACAAACACAAATGCCATTACCGAAAATCAACCCAACAACAACAGCGGCTTGGAGCAAACTACAAAAGCACTTTAGCGAAACCAAAGCGAATCGCTTACAAGACTTGTTTGCGGCAGACGCCAAACGAGGAGAAACTTTGCGGATTTGCTGGGAAGACTTTTATGTTGATTACTCCAAAAACCTGATGACAGATGAGACTCTTGCATTGCTGCTCGAACTCGCTGAAGAGTGCCAACTCAAAGTGGCGATGGAAAACTATTTTGGTGGTGATGTTATCAACGCAACGGAGGGGCGAGCCGTTCTTCACACTGCGCTACGTGCACCAAGCACGGCTGACGTTCGCGTCCATGGGGAGAACATTATTCCCGAGGTTCATGCGGTTATCGAAAAGATACAATCGTTTAGTCAAGGTGTGATTGATGGAACAACAACAAGTAGCACCGGACAGGCGTTTACCGATGTGGTCAATATCGGTATTGGTGGTTCTGATTTAGGACCTGTAATGATTACCGAAGCCCTCGAGCATTATAAAAATCATCTTCGTCTCCACTTTATTTCAAACGTTGACGGAGACCACGTGATGGAGGTCTTAAAGAAAGTCAATCCTGAAACGACCTTGTTTGTGGTGGTTTCTAAATCTTTTACAACGCAAGAGACACTTACCAATGCCAGCACTGCCAAAGCATGGCTTGTCGATGCTCTTGGCGACAATGCCGTAGCCGATCATTTTGTGGCAGTATCCACCAACCTTCCAATGATTAATTCTTTTGGGATCAACCCAGACAATGTCTTTCCCATGAACGATTGGGTTGGTGGTCGGTTTTCCTTGTGGAGTGCCGTTGGCCTGTCCATTGCATTAAGTGTAGGTCCCGATCACTTTAGCGAATTACTTGAAGGGGCACACGAAATGGATACGCATTTTGCATCGACTCCCCTTGACAAAAACATCCCGGTTGTTTTAGCACTTCTCACCCTTTGGTATAATAACTTTCATGGGGCTGAAAGCGAAGCGATTATTCCCTACACGCAATACCTCCACCGCTTGCCTGCCTATCTGCAGCAAGGAATCATGGAGAGCAATGGAAAAAGCGTTGACCGTGCAGGAAGGCCTGTAAATTATCAAACAGGAAACCTCATTTGGGGAGAGCCAGGTACCAATTCACAACACGCTTTTTTCCAGTTGATTCACCAAGGAACCAAATTGATTCCCGCACATTTTATTGGGTTTAAAGAATCGCTACATGGGAATAAAGACCATCACGACAAACTGATGGCCAACTTTTTTGCGCAAACTGAAGCGCTGCTGATGGGAAAATCGGAAGAAGCCGTTCGTAGCCAAGGCACAGACGAATCGCTTGTCCCTTTTAAAGTTTTTGAAGGAAACAAGCCCACCACAACATTACTCATCGACCAACTAACGCCGCGAAGTTTGGGAAAATTGGTCGCGATGTATGAGAACAAAATCTTTGTAGAGGGAATCTTATGGAACATTTACAGCTATGATCAATGGGGTGTTGAGCTTGGAAAGCAATTAGCAAGTACAATTTTGGAAGAGGTTGTCAACAAAAAGGGGGGCGCACACGATAGTTCTACTTTAAGCCTACTTCGAACCTACAACCGTTAATGAATTGTTGAAAAATCCATAAAAATTTGTTAACATCACTAACATTGTTTTTCGTAGTTTTGCTTAAACTATTAACTACTAAATATTATGAAAAAACTATTTTTTAGTGTTTGCTTCAGCTTTGTTGCTGTTGCTGCATTCGCTCAAGACGAAGAGCAAGAAAAAGAAATCGTCACAACAGACCTAGAAGAGGTGATTGTTATGAGCGGAATTATTGACCTTGCAAAAGATCGTAAAACTCCGATTGCTGTAAGTAATATTACAACTTCAGAAATTGAAAGAAAAGGTGGTTCTTTTGATTTAATTGAGGTTATGAGATCAACTCCATCTGTACAAATTAATAGAGGATCTGGTTTTGGAGATGGACAAATGTATTTGCGTGGGTTTGACCAAACAAATACTGCATTTCTAATTAATGGTCAACCAATTAATGGTGTCGAAGACGGGAAAATGTATTGGTCTAACTGGAGCGGTATGATTGATGTCGCTGAAGAAATAGAAATCCAAAGAGGTTTAGGTTCCTCTAAGCTTGCCATTTCTTCTGTTGGTGGAACAGTTAATATTGTTACAAAAACTGTTGATGCCAAAGAAGGTGGAGTTTACAAATCAATGATTGGAAATGACAATTACTTTAAAAATTCTTTGTATTTATCATCAGGGCTAAATGATAATGGTTGGGCTTATGCGATGTTCCTTGGACATTGGAGTGGCGATGGTTACATGCAATTTTCAAAAGGTCAGGGCCAGACATATTACTTTTCTGTCGGATATAAACCAAATGATAGTAATGTGTTTAACGCCTTTATCACTGGGGCTCCTCAGTGGCATGGCTCAGGTGGTGGAGAAAATCTACAAAAGTACTTAGATGAAGGTTTTGACTACGCTGATTGGGGTGGAGTAAGAAATGGTGAAATCTACCCTGGTGGTAGAAATTTTTATCACAAGCCTATCTATAACTTAAGCTGGGATTGGACAATAAATGATAACAGTTCTTTATCAACAGTGTTGTATGGTTCTCATGGTAGAGGTGGATTTGCTTACAATGAAGGAAAGTTTTATTACACTGACCAAGGTATGACTGACTATGATAAAATTATTGCTGAAAATGCAGCAGGTAATTCAGAAGGGATTGTTAAAGCCTCTGTAAATGGTCACAACTGGTATGGAGCAGTTTCTAATTACAGCAGTCAAATCAATGAAAATTTATCTTTTAATTTAGGTTTTGATTTTCGGTTTTATAATGGGATTCACTTTAGAACCCCAACAGACTATCTAGGTTTATCATCATATAAAGGGGCTACGAAGTCATACGGATACAATCCATGGGATGCCGTATTTGATTTTCCAAAAGGAAGTAGAGATGATTATCACATTTCATACGACTATGAAGAAGATATTACATATTCTGGACTCTTTGGTCAACTTGAATACAGTAATGAAAACTCTTCCTATTATTTTCAAGGAGCTGTTTCGAGCCAATCACACTTGAAGGAAGACTTTATGTTTGATCTTGGTAAGGCGGAAGAAGTCACTAATACTGGTTACAATCTAAAAGTAGGAGGCTCAACAAGTGTTGGTGATTATTCTAAGGTTTATGCAAACTTTGGTTTTTATAGCCGTCAGCCATTTCATGATGACCTTTACGCGAATATCAGATACTCAAACAACTTAAACATTGGCGGTGCAGAAAATCAAGAAATCACAGGAATTGAGTTAGGCTATGTATACGAAAAGGATTCTTTTAAAGCTATCATTGACTTGTATTCTACCACCTGGGATAACCGTATTCTTTCAAGTACTGAGTATGATGATGACAATGTTATTCTTTCTTATTCTCAATCTGACCCAATTTCACAAGTGCATAAAGGAATTGAAGGTCAATTTTTCTATAAGCCTTCAATGGATATCATGCTAAAAGCATACTTTTCCTTAGGCGATTGGACTTATAATTCAAATGTGAAATCAACTACATTTAATGAAGCTGGTCAAACATTGAGTGAAGGAGATGTAGCCTATCTTGATGGTGTAAAAGTTGGTGATGCTGCTCAAACGACAGGTGGGATAGAAATGATGTATAATGTTAATGACCGCTCTAGAGTTGATTTGTCATTAAATCATTATGCTGATTTATATGCCAGAGTTAATTTCTCTGATGATATTTTTGAAAATGCAGGGAATTCTGGTACCATTAAGCTTCCCTCTCATACGTTGGTTGATTTGTCTTATACAATGGATATTCCTTTAAAAGACAATAACCTTGAAGCCAGGCTTGGTATTTTCAACTTGTTTGATACAAAATATATTGAAGAAATGACAAGAAATAATCCTGTAACAGGTGATAGTACTGTATGGCGAGGAATAGATACTAGCAATCGTGTAGATCCAGGTTATCTAAGAACATGGACCTTAGGTTTCAAATATAAATTCTAAGCGATTTTATAATCTAAAAATAACCCTCCTTTTGGAGGGTTTTTTGTCATGCGTAATTTAGTTTTAATAATATTTGTGCTTGTTTTATTAGGCTGTTCCTCGAAAAGTGAAAACAATTTTATCGAAGCTGTTGATGACTATGTTTCTTCTGTTGAAAATTTTGAGCGAACATTTGAAAAACTTTTGTTCAATGATTCATTCAATGGAAGTATAATTCTAAACGTTGATGGCACTACACAAGAGGGTGGAAAAGTCGAAGTTAATAATCGTCATGTTGTCTACACCCCTACGACTGATTTTATAGGAGTCGATCATTTTGAATATCAATTGTGTGCTTCTTCAGACCCATCAAATTGCTCTGTTTCTAATGTTCAAATAAATGTTCTCCCATCAACCTCATTTATACTCCCACAGGAAATACAAGGTTACTACGGCAATTTAACTTTGTGTACAGATAATGACACAAACAAACAGATTCTAAGCGAGCTTACTCAAAAATCCCACAGCAATATTTTAACCTACTCCGAAAGACATAATTTTTTATATACCGCCGATGCTGATCTTATCAATTCAGAAAATATCATTCTTATATACTCAGGTGAAACACGTTATTGGGAAGAATATACTTCACCTAATAATTCTTACAGCCCACAAACCTTTAATACTGAGCATGTATATCCACAATCCAAACTAAACGATAATGATGCGGTTACGGATTTACATCATTTACGAGTTTGTGATGATCAAATAAACTCCGATAAAAGTAACTTTTCATTTACTGACGGATCTAATGAGTATGGTGTAAAATCACAAAGGTGGTACCCTGGAGACGAATGGAAAGGAGATGTCGCAAGAATGATATTTTATCTTTCTATTCGATACAAGGAAAGTATTAATGTTGTTGGTAGTGAAGCCCTCTTCATGAAATGGAATATTGAAGACCCGGTATCCGATTTTGAAAGACAGCGCAACAATGTGATCCAACAAGCACAAGGCAATCGGAATCCATTTATAGATAACCCCTACTTGGTTACTATAGTTTGGGGCGGACAAAAAGCCGAAAATCTTTGGGAATAAGCCAATCAAGTTTTTTGAATCCCCTTGAGACTTAACTGCAAACTCGTTTTTCCATTCCACTCGTTTTCATCAACAACATAGGCAATGTCACAATCCGAAGACGACTGTATGATTTCTAGAGCGTCTCCCAAACCAAAACCAATGGCATCGATTGCTTTGTCGCCCGTCACAAAGGAAGCTTTGAGGTGGGTTTCGTCTGCGCCAACCACTTTTGCATAACCACGGTCTTGCACGCCTTTTGACATAAACACAGGGCACATATTGCCTGGCCCAAAAGGGGCCATTTGGTTCACAATACGATAGAACTTTGGTGTGATTTCCTCTAATGGAACTTCCATGTCAATCGATAGAGTGCGTTCTTGTTGTTCGGGCTGTATTTGTTCGACAACGACTTCTTCAAAACGTTTGCAAAAACCTTCATACTGTTCGGGTTTGATGGTCATCCCCGCCGCATATTTGTGTCCCCCAAACTGAATCATATGCTCTTGGCAGGCCGATAGCGCCGCATACAAATCAAACCCTTTGACCGAACGTGCAGATGCAGCAAGCACATCACCAGACTTTGTAAAAACGACCGTGGGCTTATAGTGTGTTTCGATAAGGCGTGAAGCCACAATTCCAATAACCCCTTTATGCCAGTCGGAGCTGTACACCACCGTTGCACAGTTTTCGGTCTGACCACTTTCTTTGACTTGTTGTAGTGCTTGTTCTGTGATCTCTTTGTCTAGCGCTTTACGATCATCATTGAACGTCTCAATCGCTTTTGCCAACTGAGCGGCTTCTTCTTTTGTTTTACTAAGCAACAATTCAACGGCATAGGTGCCGTGTTTCATTCGTCCTGCTGCATTGATACGTGGTGCAACTCGAAATACCAAATCTGTGACATTACAGGCGCGTTTTTTTCGTTCTCCCATGAGGGCTTCTAAGCCAGGGCGTGGGCCGTTCTCATAGACTTGCATTCCAAAATAGGTCAATGTCCTATTTTCTCCAATAATTGGAACAATATCTGCCGCCGAAGCGGTAGCAACCAAATCCAAGTAAGGTTGTAGTTCTTCCACGGAAACCCCTTTCTTGCTGGCATGTCCTTGAATGAGCTTAAAAACCACGCCACATCCACAAAGTCCGTCAAAAGGATAGGAACAGTCGGAGCGTTTGGGATCTAATACAGCGAGTGCGGGTGGCAGCGTTTCGCCTGGAGTATGGTGGTCGCAGATGATCACATCCATTCCTTTTTCATTGGCATAAGCAACCAAATCAACCGCTTTAATACCACAGTCCAAAGTGAACAAAAGCGTCACGCCTTCTGCCTCTGCATGATCAATTCCTTGTTGAGAAAGCCCGTAACCCTCCGCATAGCGGTCAGGGATATACGGAATTGGCGCATTATCTTGACCTTGTAAATAGGCCACCAATAAGGAAACCGCTGTCGTCCCATCGACGTCATAGTCGCCAAAGACCATGATTTTTTCATTGGCGGTAATGGCTTGTTCTAAACGCTCTACTGCCGGGGTCATGTCTTGCATTAGAAAAGGATCATGGAGGTGAGTCCAATCGGGACGAAAAAATTGTTTTGCGGTGGCAAAGTTGGTCAACCCACGCTGCACAAGCAGTTGAGCAACAACCAAAGGAACACTGAGCTCTTCGGCGAGCGATTGGAATGTTTTTTTATCTGGAGGTGGCTGAATATCCCAACGCATTTTAGGCCTTTCCTTTTATGACAAGCACAAATTCGCCTTTGGGCGTATGTGTTGAAAAATGAGATTGTAGTTCTTCCAAGGTCCCTCGTCTGCTTTCTTCAAACGTCTTCGTGATTTCTCTAGAAATAGATGCTTGACGGTCTGCGCCCATTGCTTCCACACACTGGCCGAGTGTTTTTACAATTCGATGAGGCGATTCATACAACACGATCGTCCTATGTTCTATCGCCAATAGATCGATACGTGATTTTCGTCCTTTTTTATGAGGTAGAAACCCCTCGAAAATAAAGCGGTCGGTGGGAAACCCACTTTGCACAAGTGCAGGGACAAAAGCCGTCGGGCCGGGTAATGTCTGCACCTCCACGCCCGCCAACAAAGTTGCGCGTACCAACAAAAACCCAGGGTCAGAAATGGCGGGTGTTCCCGCATCCGAAATCAATGCCATTTGTTTACCTTTTGCTAACTCTTGTACAATTTTATCGACTGTGTGATGTTCGTTGTGCATATGATAGGAGCGTGTGGGCGTGTCAATACTGTAGTGCGTAAGCAACTTTCGACTCACTCGTGTGTCTTCGCACAACACTAGATCGACCTCGGTAAGCACGTCAATTGCTCGGAGGGTGATGTCACGCAAATTGCCAATCGGTGTAGGAACGACATACAGGATACCATGATTGTGTTGTCTGTCCAAAGTGTTTTTTATATAGGTTTTTTGGGTCTGTTGAGGAATAAAGATAAGTCATTTCTTTGGTAAATGGCTTTGAACAAAACGCTTTGTGAATATTTCTTGGTCCGCTTCTTTTTGATGACTTGATTTTAATACCTTTGTGAGAAGCGTGTTAGCGTGTAATCAACAAACACTATGTTTCTCGAAAATACAGTAAATCAGAAAGAACAATTTGGCTGGATCGAAGTCATTTGTGGTTCGATGTTTTCTGGAAAAACAGAGGAGTTAATTCGTCGATTAAAGCGCGCACAATTTGCCAAGCAGAACGTTGAGATTTTTAAGCCAACCGTCGATAATCGTTATGACAACGACATGGTGGTTTCTCACGATGCCAACGAAATTCGCTCAACGCCCGTACCCGCAGCCGCAAATATCCGGATCCTGGCTGATAACTGTGATGTGGTTGGCATTGACGAAGCCCAGTTTTTTGACGACGAGATTATTTCTGTCTGTAACGATTTGGCCAACAAAGGCATTCGTGTCATTGTCGCTGGTTTAGACATGGATTATAAAGGCAACCCTTTTGGTCCCATGCCCAGCCTTATGGCAACTGCCGAATATGTGACCAAAGTCCATGCGGTTTGTACACACACCGGAAACCTGGCGCAATATAGTTTTCGCAAATCTGACGATGACAACTTGGTGTTTCTTGGCGAAACTGCTGAATACGAGCCCTTGAGTCGGGCTGCCTTTTACCAAGCCATGAATGCGGATGATAAGGCCAATGCTTCCTCCAAAAACGACCGTGCAAATCACAAAAACAAACAACGTGGGTAAAGGAACACGACTCGAAATTCATCTGCGCGCTCTTCGCCACAATTTTCAGCAGATCCGAAATCAATTGCAGACCCACACAAAGCTTTTGGCCGTGGTCAAATCGTTTGCCTACGGTTCGGATGCCATTGCGATTGCTCGTTGCCTCTGCGATGAAGGTGCCGATTATCTAGGTGTCGCCTATGTACAAGAAGGAGTCGAGTTGCGAAATGCAGGCATTCAGCTGCCCATTCTTGTTCTTCACCCGCAAGCACATCAACTCGCAACAATGGTCAAACATCAACTCGAACCTAGTGTGTATTCATGGCGCATCCTCAACAAACTCGAAGAAGTCTTAATCGCCCAAAAAAAAGAAAATTATCCTGTTCATCTCAAGTTTAACACAGGCTTAAATCGATTAGGGTTTTCCCCCAAAGAGTCCAACAAGCTGCAAAGCCATCTGGTGTCGTCAAACATTCGTGTGCAGGGCGTTTTGTCTCATCTTGGTGCAACTGAAGACCCAAACGAAAAAGAATTTACCCATCGTCAGCTTGAAAAATTTAACGCATTACAATCCGTGTTTGGCGATACGCCCATCTACCATGTTCTCAACACCTCTGGGGTGTTTAACTATCCTCAGTCACATGGTGGTATGGTGCGCTCTGGCATTGGCTTGTATGGGTATGGCAATCATGAAAAAGTGAGCGCCTTACTCCAACCTGTGGGTGTGCTCAAAACGGTAATCTCACAAATCCATGAGGTGCAAACGGGAGAATCTGTCGGCTATAACCGTGGGTTTGTTGCCAACAAACCAACACGTTCTGCCACCTTACCCATCGGACATGCTGACGGCATAGGTCGTTTTTACGGAAACGGCAAGGGTTATGTCAGTATTGATGGTCAAAAAGCAGCCGTGCTTGGTAATGTCTGTATGGACATGATCATGGTTGATGTCACAAATATTGACTGTGAAGAAGGGGATGACGTTATTGTCTTTGGAGAACACGGAACCTCCGCAGAACAAGTCGCAGAACACGCCAACACCATATCCTACGAATTGCTTACTGCCATTTCACAACGAGTCCCCAGAGTCATTATTGATTAACTGTGTGTTTTGTAACATTTTGTTATTTTTTTGAAAATTGACTTCTATTTATCCTTCGTTGTTAGATTTATCTTTATTTTTGCTCCCTTAAATAAAAACACATGATAGTTGCAGTTGTAGGAGCCACAGGCATGGTGGGAGAAATCATGCGAACGGTCCTTGAAGAACGAAATTTTCCCATTACAGAATTCCTTCCTGTCGCGTCGGAACGATCAGTGGGCAAAACGATCTCTTTTCAAGGGAAGGACTATACGGTCATTGGACTTGAAGATGCTGTGAAGCGAGTGCCTGATTTTGCTTTGTTTTCGGCTGGAGGGCAAACCTCCCTTGATTGGGCTCCGAAATTTGCCGCCGTGGGCACAACGGTGATTGACAATTCCTCTGCTTGGCGAATGCATCCAGACCATAAACTCATTGTCCCCGAAATCAATGCTGATCAATTGACAACTGATGACAAAATCATTGCCAACCCAAACTGCTCAACAATTCAAATGGTCATGGCACTTGCGCCCATCCATAAACGATATGGTATTGAGCGTGTTGTGGTGTCAACCTATCAGTCGATTACAGGAACTGGGGTCAAAGCCGTACAACAATTGGAGGATGAATATGCTGGTATTGATGGCGAAAAAGCCTATCCACACGATATTCATCGCAATGCTTTACCACACTGTGATGTGTTTCTGGACAATGGCTATACCAAAGAGGAAATGAAGTTGGTCAATGAAACACATAAAATTCTCGATCCAAGCATTCAGGTAACAGCTACTGCCGTGCGTATCCCTGTTGTCGGTGGCCATAGTGAAGCTGTTAACTTGACCCTTTCCAAAACACCTGATCTTGACGAAATTCGCGACTTGCTCAACAATACGCCAGGGGTTGTTGTTGTTGACAATTTGCAAAATAACGAGTACCCCATGCCTCTCAATGCTGAAGGAAAAGACGATGTCTTTGTGGGACGGATTCGTAAAGATGAATCACAAGATAAAGGAATAAACTTGTGGATTGTAGCAGACAACCTCCGCAAAGGAGCTGCCACCAACACTGTGCAAATTGCTGAATACCTTATGCGAAATGTCGAAGCGATATAACCATAAAAATCCCCTCCAAACAACATTGGGTAAGTCCTAAATCCAACTGCTAATACTAGTAGCTTTCTAGGTCGTTGGAAGCAAACTTTATGAAATTGTCTTGAATTTAAGAGGACGATTTCATTTCAAAGTCTTCCATAAACTTGGTGGTGTAATTTCCAGCGACATAATCGGGATGATCCATCAACTGTCGATGAAAAGCTATTGTGGTTTTCACACCTTCAATGACAAATTCGTCCAATGCTCTTTTCATCTTATTAATGGCCTCCTCACGAGTTTGTGCCGTAGTAATCAATTTAGCAATCATCGAATCGTAGTGAGGTGGTATTACATAGCCCCCATATACGTGTGTGTCCAACCGTACCCCATGTCCTCCTGGAGTATGTAGCGTTTGAATAACTCCTGGAGATGGACGAAAATCATTGTAGGGATCTTCAGCGTTGATACGACATTCTATGGCGTGCAGTTTTGGAAAATAGTTGTTTCCGCTTAATCGTTTACCAGCAGCTACTTTGATTTGTTCAGCAATCAAATCATAATCAATCACTTGCTCGGTAATAGGATGCTCCACCTGAATACGGGTGTTCATCTCCATAAAGTAAAACTTTCGGTGTTTGTCGACAAGGAATTCAACGGTTCCTGCTCCTTCATATTTGATGTATTCAGCCGCTTTGACGGCCGCTTCACCCATTTTTTTACGCAAGGCATCCGTCATAAAAGGGGAAGGCGTTTCTTCGGTGAGTTTTTGGTGACGACGTTGCACCGAACAGTCTCTCTCCGAGAGGTGACATGCTTTGCCGTACTTATCGCCCACGACTTGAATCTCAATATGACGTGGTTCTTCGATGAGTTTTTCCATATACATGCCGTCGTTTCCAAAAGATGCTTTGGCTTCCTGACGAGCACTGTCCCATGCTTTTTGAAGATCGTTTTCCGACCAAACCGCACGCATTCCTTTACCGCCACCACCAGCGGTGGCTTTTAGCATAACGGGATATCCCACTTTTACAGCGAGTTTTTTACACTGTGTAAAATCTTTGATCAACCCTTCAGAGCCAGGGATCGTGGGTACGCCGGCTGCTTTCATCGTTGCCTTTGCCGTGGCTTTGTCTCCCATTTTGTTAATCATGTCTGCAGAGGCTCCAATGAATTTGATTTTGTGCTCATCACAAATTTTTGAAAACTTGGCGTTTTCTGACAAAAACCCATAGCCAGGATGAATGGCATCGGCATTGGTGATTTCTGCTGCAGCAATAATGTTGGGAATTTTTAGATATGACTCCGAACTTGGTGCAGGACCAATACAAACTGCTTCATCTGCAAATTTGACATGCAAACTTTCTTCGTCTGCTTTCGAGTACACGGCTACCGTACCGATACCCATTTCACGACAGGTTCGTATCACGCGTAACGCAATTTCGCCACGATTGGCGATAAGTATCTTTTTAAACATCTTCTTGAGTTTGATGGTTAGGAAGGATCAATCACAAATAATGGTTGATCGAATTCTACAGGCGAAGAATCGTCAACAAGAATTTTAACAATGGTTCCTGAGAATTCGGACTCAATTTCGTTAAAGAGTTTCATCGCTTCAACAACACACAACACTTGACCTTCACTCACTTGGTCTCCCACCTCAATAAAGTTGGGTTTGTCTGGAGATGGCTTACGGTAAAAAGTTCCGATAATTGGAGATTTGATTGTAATGTGGTTATCGTCTTGCGAAACAGCAACAGGTTCTGGCGAAGTCGTTGCTGATTCCAAAGGCGTGGCAGGAGCTGCTACAGGAGCAGCAACTTGCACTGCTTCGATCGCAGGAACAGTTGACACGACTTGCTGAACGATATCTCCACCTGTCTTAATTGTGACTTTAGTGTCACCCATTTCGACATAAACTTCGTTGACGCCTGATTTGGCGACAAACTTGATTAGATTTTGGATTTCTTTAAGTTCCATAATGATTTAGTTATTGTTTTTTTATGTGTTATAAGCCCATTTGAGCCATGCTGCGCCCCATGTGAACCCCCCTCCAAAAGCAGCAAACATGACGTTGTCTCCTTTTTTAAAACGGTGTTCGAAGTCTGATAAAATCAGTGGCAAAGTTGCGGCAGTTGTATTTCCATATTTAACAATATTGGAAAGCACTTTTTCGGGATCAACACCCGTGCGTTGTGCGGTCGCATCAATGATTCTTTGGTTTGCCTGATGAGGCACAAAAAAATCAATGTCGTTTGCAGTAAGATTGTTTTTGTCCATCAGATTTATCGCTGCATCTGACATATTGGATACGGCAAGTTTAAAAACCGTTTTTCCGTCTTGTCGTAAGTAATGGTGTCCATTCTGGGTGGTCTCCTGCGAAGCTGGCATCATCGATCCTCCCGCTTTCACATGGAGGTGTTGACGTCCAACGCCATCCGAACGAAAATGTTCGTCCATAAAGCCAAGGCCCTCGTCGTTCGGTTCAAATAGTGCTGCACCGGCTCCGTCCCCAAAAATGATACAGGTCGTTCGGTCCTTATAGTCGATAATAGACGACATCTTATCAGCACCAATAAGCAATACACGTTTATAACGCCCCGAGCTCACATAGGCCGAAGCTGTTGACATGCCATATAGAAATCCCGAGCAGGCCGCTTGCAAGTCATATCCAAAGGCTTGCGTAGCTCCGATTTCACTGGCGACATAGGCAGCCGTAGCTGCAATCATCATGTCTGGCGTGGCGGTACTCACAATCACAAGGTCAATGGTCTTCGGATCGATAGCCGAACGCTCGATGAGGTTTTGTGCGGCTTTTATGGCTAGAAAGGACGTCGGGTGGTCTTTAAGGATTCTGCGTTCCGAAATTCCTGTTCGTGAACGAATCCAGTCGTCAGAAGTATCAACCATTTGCTCCAGGTCGGCATTGGAAAGTACTTCATCGGGAACATAAGCTCCCACGGCAGTAATTGCAGCGTTTTGTCCTAAACTCATATGCGTTGTTTTTTATTAAAAATGACGCAAATTGGGGCGAAAATTACTAAAAACTGGTGGTTTTTGGTCAATAAAATCAATTTTTTTGACTTTTTTTAAAACACAAAAAACGCCTCTAGAGGCGTTTGTTTACAGAAAATTGTTTGGAATTATGCTGCTTCGACGGTGTTGTCGATAAGAACTTTTCCACGGTAGTACAGTTTCCCTTCGTGCCAGTGTGCGCGATGGTATAAATGCGACTCGCCAGTGGTTGAGCAAACAGCGATCTGTGGGCTAGTTGCCTTGTAGTGCGTACGACGTTTGTCGCGGCGCGTTTTCGATATTTTTCGTTTAGGATGAGCCATAATGCTACTTCTTTTTTAATTTTTTTAATGCGTCCCATCGCGGATCTGTTCCGCTTTGCGACGTTTTGTTGTTCGGTGAGGGCTTGAGTTGCTCAAGCTTTTCGAGTACGTCAGAATCCATCGTTCCATCTTCTATGCCGGGGTGTACACGCTTTTGTGGCACACTCAGAACCAATAGCTCATAGAGCTGTTGAGTGGCGTTGAACTGATGTGAGCCGTGTGGCAACACGATCATATCGTCGTGATCATCACTGTAATCAGGGCCAAACTTTACGACCATGTCAAAGGCGTTAGAAACGGCCAAATCAAATGGTTCGTTGGTCAAATCACAGTTGACATTCACATGGCCCTGCATGGAAAAATTTGCTTCCATAAAGGTCGATTTTTTGTGTAATGTCACCGTCGCTTTCGCTTGAACAGCGTTGAATTCTTCATTGTCGAAACTCTCAAAGAACGTTTCCGAAAGTTGAAAATTAAATGTATGAACGCCTTCTTTTAATCCAGAAAACTTAATCTCGAAATCCGCGTGGGGTTCCATTTTATCTCAACATTACGGGCGCCAAAGATAACAAAAATCACATAAAGCCAAACACCTTTGGGTATCTTGTTTTTTCACGCTGATTGCTCACAGACAAGCCGTTGCCGCTTTTGGAGAGTTTGTTAGGCCTTGCGTTGCTGATGAATGCTCATGGCTGTTGCTACTGCTTCTTGGAAAGAATGTGGGTTTGCCAGCCCCTTTCCTGCAATAGCGAAGGCCGTTCCGTGATCTGGGGAAGTGCGTACTATCGAAAGGCCTGCTGTGAAATTTACGCCACTCCCAAAAGAAAGTGTTTTAAAAGGAATCAGCCCTTGATCGTGATACATGGCTACAATTGCGTCGTAGTTTTTGTAGGACTGCGCCCCAAAGAAAGCATCGGCAGAAAAAGGCCCTGCAACATTTGTGTTTTGTAGCTCTAGATCCTGCAATAAAGGCGTGATGATGTCCATTTCTTCCTGACCAATGACTCCTTCATCGCCAGCATGCGGGTTGAGTCCTAGCACCGCAATTTTTGGATTTGTGATCCCAAAATCTTGTTGGAGGGAAAGAGAAACAGCCTCTAGTTTTTGTTTCACACGACTGGTAGTGATATGACCCGCAATATCTTTAACGGCAACATGATCGGTGACCAGAGCCACCCGCAAATCGGGATGAACAAGAAACATCAGGGCTTGACCATCAAATTTTTGTGCCAGAAAGTCGGTGTGTCCTGGGAAACGAAAGTTATTACTTTGAATTGCCGCTTTATGAATGGGAGCGGTGACCAAAGTGTCAATAACGCCCTGTTGTAGGGCGGTTGTTGCTGCTTGTAAAGAGGCAACCGCCAACGCACCCGCAACTGGATCGACCAATCCGTAGGTTGGCTGAAAAGCACTTGGCCAACAATCCACAATATTGAGTACGCCCGGCTTTGGCGCATCTGTCATGTGGTGAGTGGGGATATGCAGCCCAAAATGAGAAAGTTCTTGCTCGATAAAATCAAGGCGTGCATACACAATCGGTGTGCAATCTGAAAGGACAGATCGATTGGTAAAGGTTTTTAACACAACCTCTGGCCCGATCCCGTTTGGGTCTCCAATCGATATGCCAATGGTCGTACTCATATTTATGCGTATTTTTGGCAAAGTTAATCAAATTCAAAGCGATGTTTACGGGGATTATAGAATGTTTAGGGGAGCTGATTAGTGTTGAAGAAGATCGGGAAAATATTCATTTTCATATTCAAAGCTCCATAGCAAGCGAACTAAAAATTGATCAAAGTTTGGCCCATGATGGCGTTTGTCTGACGGTGGTCAACATCAAAGACGATGTGTATACCGTAACGGCGGTGCAGGAAACCCTCCGCAAATCCGCTTTGGGCATGTGGAAAACAGGTCGTAAAATTAATTTGGAACGCGCTATGCGTTTAGGTGACCGTCTAGATGGCCATTTGGTGCAGGGGCATGTCGATCAGGTTGGTGAATGTGTCGCTGTGAAAGACCAAGCAGGAAGCTGGTTATACCGCTTTCGTTTTACGCCTGAAAATGGGAAACTCATCATCGAAAAAGGATCACTCACTATTAATGGCACAAGCTTAACGGTGTTTGACGTAACCGACGATGCGTGTAGCGTAGCCATTATACCCTATACCTACGAGCACACCAATTTCCATCAACTTCAAGTGGGCGACCAAGTCAATCTCGAGTTTGATATGATTGGGAAATACGTAGCGACGTTGACATAATTCTTTTATTCGGCTTTAAACGTTTACCAACCGACTCGTGGTCTCTTTTTTTGTTATTTAGTTTTTCAAATTAATAAGAGCATGAAGTGGTTTACGTTGTCTTTCTCTGTTTTTTTTTCGTACATACAAGCGGTCAAGTCACCGAGAATTTTGATTCGCTTTCTGATATTACTTACGGAAATGAAGAAGAGGTCCATAACTTGTTGTCAGGCACTTGGGTTTCATTGGGTTGTATAATCAACTCGGACAAAGAACGTGGTGATAGTGGAAGAGCGGTTCGTTTTCGTCATAACAATGAAACAAAATCCTATCTAGAATTTCACGGCACAAATGCAAATGGTATCGCAGGAGGCGTAGGAACGGTGTCTTTTTGGGTGC
>Ga0233438_10000680_pt1 | contig 41806 bp, 33 predicted proteins | sample SI_123_September_FD_182720 | JGI IMG/M metagenome (GOLD analysis project Ga0233438, IMG submission 182720) | Seawater microbial communities from Saanich Inlet, British Columbia, Canada - SI_123_September2016_10_MG | ecosystem: Environmental > Aquatic > Marine > Inlet | place: Canada: British...
AATTATACTGGAGGTTTTTTTATGTTTCCTGTCTGAATAATAGTTGTTTTAATTGTGTTGAAAACGTAATTAGACGGACAAGTCAATAAATAAAAAAGGGACTGCTTTTCAGCAATCCCCTTTGTGACCTCGGCAGGATTCAAACCTGCAACCTCTTGAGCCGTAATCAAGTGCACTATTCAGTTATGCTACGAGGCCGTTTTGAGGGTGCAAATATAAGGCAATAATCTTTTTATCAAAAGAATATCGTAGCTATTTCAAAAAACTTACATTTGTAATAGCAATGTAACTTAATATGTCATGAAAATAGAACAAATTTACACAAGCTGTTTAGCACAAGGCGCCTACTATATTGAGTCTAATGGTGAGGTGGCTATCATCGACCCTTTGAGAGAAACACAACAGTATATTAACAAAGCATATGCCGATAACGCAAAAATAAAATTTATTTTTGAAACCCATATTCACGCCGATTTTGTGTCAGGTCATTTAGATTTAGCCAAAAAAACAGGCGCCACTATTGTATTTGGACCCAATGCCAAAACAGCCTTCAATTGTTACAATGCTTCGGATAACGAAGAATTTAAAATTGGAGATATCACCATTAAAGTACTACATACCCCTGGTCATACCTTGGAGTCTGTGACCTATTTACTCATTGATGAAACTGGTAAAAACCATGCGGTTTTTACTGGAGACACCTTGTTTCTTGGCGATGTTGGTCGTCCAGATTTGGCGATTAAATCTGACCTCACCGAAAAAGATTTAGCAGGAATGCTATACCAATCATTAAGAACAAAAATCATGACTTTAGACGATTCTGTGATAGTATATCCTGCACATGGTGCTGGTTCTGCTTGCGGGAAAAATTTAAGCAAAGAAACTGTAGGCACCATTGGAGGACAAAAAAACACCAATTACGCTTTACGTTCGGACATGACCAAAGATGAGTTTATAAAAGAGGTGCTAGAAGGGATCAGTCCACCCCCTCAATATTTTGCTAAAAATGCTAAAATGAATCAAAACGGGTATTCCGATTTGGATCAGGTATTGTCAAAGGGTGACACCCCACTTTCTGTAGAAGCTTTTGAACAGCTAGCTAAATCCGAAGGAGCACTTATTTTGGACGTACGGACGCAACAAGACTTTATCAAAAACCATATTCCAGGAGCTATTTTTATTGGTCTTAATGGTAGCTTTGCCCCTTGGGTTGGCGCACTGATTTCAGATATCAATCAACCCATCTTATTGGTAGTTCCAGAGGGAAAGTCAGAAGAAGCGGTGACACGATTGGCACGTGTGGGTTACGATCATACAATGGGTTATTTAGAGGGTGGAATTGAGGCTTGGAAAGCCGCTGGAAAAGAAGTTGACAACCTCACTTCTATTTCGGCTGAAGACTATTATAAAAAAAGCGAAAAGGAAACGCTCTGTGTTTTGGATGTCCGTAAAGATGGCGAATATACTTCGATGCACTTAAAAGGCAATCATGTACAGCATTTTGCACTGGATTACATCAATCAACAAATGGATCAAATTGATGCCAACAAAACATATCATATTCATTGTGCAGGTGGCTATCGCTCTGTGATTGCTGCCTCTATTTTAAAAGCGCGTGGATATCATAAGATCATTGATATTTCTGGGGGGTTTGCAGCTCTCAAAAAAACCGGTGCACCAATGTCTGAATTTGTATGCCCCTCAACCCAATAATCATTAAACATATGACTTCAACACTTGAAATTCAGAATCTAAAATGTGGCGGATGTGCCCATACCATCATCAATAAACTCAATAGTTTAGAAGGTATTCAAAAGGTAAGCGTAGATACAGAAACAAACACAGTTTCATTTGAAAATGAACGCGCCGATCAAGTTAAAGCAGCTGCAGATTTGTTGTCTAAACTTGGATATCCAGTGAACGGAGATGTCAATTCAATTGGTAAAAAAGCAAAGTCATTTGTTAGTTGTGCGATTGGTCGCATGGGGAAATCTTAAACGATTTCTGCACTTAAGCCCGCTTTTAGAAGTTGGCTGCATTGAGGCTCTAGCTCCTCATACACACCTGTTTTAACAGTACATTTCCCTTTGTAATGAACGAGTAACGAACACTGTTCGGCTTGTTCATAAGTATGCTTACAAACATGGACTAAGGTTTCAATCACGTGATCAAAAGTATTGACCTCATCGTTAAACAGGACTATTTCATTTAAATGCCCTTCCTCTACTGAAGTCTCTTCTTGATTTTTAATTTTTTCTTTTGTACTCATAATTAGGCAACAAATTTCAGGGCAACCCAGTTGTTTCGTATTAATTTTTTGTCCAGTCTCAAATTAAGTTGGTTGCAAGTTGTTTCTATCAACTCACAATCACTGTCATAAAAACCACTTAAAAGTAAGGATCCATTTTTATTTAAACAAGTAACATATGTACTTAAGTCATTCAATAAAATATTTCGATTGATATTTGCGATGATGACATCAAATCGCTTTCCATCTATTAAAGATGCATCGCCTTCTAAAACATTGATATGGTGACACTGATTTCGAGATACATTTTCAAGACTATTTAAATAACACCAATTATCAATATCAATGGCTTCTAAAGAAGTTGCTCCTTTTTTTTCAGCTAAGATTGCTAGTACTCCCGTTCCACAACCCATATCTAACACAGATTTATTGGTGAGATCAGACGCTAAAATATGCTGAATCATCATGTGCGTAGTTTCATGGTGTCCTGTACCAAAACTCATTTTAGGTTCAATAACGATATCAAATTCAACATTAAATGCTTCATGAAAAGGGGCGCGAATGGCACAGCGGTCGTCAACAACAATAGGGTTGAAATTTTTTTCCCATTCAGCGTTCCAGTTGGTCTGTGCTATGGTTTCAAATTGGTGAGTAATGACAAACTCTTCAGATTTCAAAACCTGAATCGTGTCTAAAATTGAATCAAAATGATCTGTTTCTTGAATATAAGCTATGACCCCGTCAGGAGTTTCTACAAAGCTTTCGAAGCCAGAAAAGCCAAGTTCCGCAATCAAAATTTCGATACCTGGCTGAACGGGTTCAACTTTAAAAGTGTAGCCTATATAAATAGAATCACTCAAATTTAAAATGCATTTATGATGGCTGTAAATTGCTCTACATCCAATGCTGCACCGCCAATTAAGCCGCCATCAACATCTGTTTTTGAAAAAATTTCTTTTGCATTTGCTGGTTTAACACTTCCACCATACAAAATAGAAACCTTAGCAGCTAAGTCCGAGGAATATTGATCCGCTATGGTTTTACGAATAAAAGCATGCATGTCTTGAGCTTGCTCTGGAGATGCTGTTTCTCCCGTTCCAATGGCCCAAACTGGTTCATATGCCAATACAATATGATCCCAAGCAGCGGCTGGTAAATGAAATAAAGCATTTTTAATTTGTGCTTCTACAATCGCCTCTTCATTCCCTGATTTACGATCTTCTAATTCTTCTCCGAAACAGAATATCGCACGCATGTTGTGAGCTAATGCTGCATCTACTTTTTTGGCTAAAAGCGCATCGGTTTCATTAAAATAAGCACGACGCTCACTGTGACCTAAAATAACCGTTTTAACGCCAACACTTTTAAGCATTCCCGCGCTAATCTCTCCGGTATAGGCACCGTTTTCAGCAAAATGCATATTTTGAGCAGCCACAATAACCTTACTGCCTTTGACAGAGTTTGAAGACGCTAAAAGACTGGTAAAAGGGGGGGCAATAATAACTTCTGCGTTGGTGTGTTTAAGTACATTAAGCAGTTTAGAAACGAATAATTCTGAATCGACATAGTCATTATTCATTTTCCAATTTCCTGCTACAATTTGTTTTCTCATTTTAAATTATTTAATAGTGTTATATCTGATGTTTTAATTGCTTTAAAGACTTTAATCGTTCCTTGTTTATCGATAATCATATAGCGCGGGATCCAATCCAAGTCTAAAAATGTACCCATATCACCTTTCCAGCCAGATTGCATAAAATAATGATCGCCCTTAATTTCTAATCTTTTAACTCCTTTTTTCCAAGCCTCTTGTGTTTTATCAAGAGATAAATACACAAAATCAACTTCTGGAAATTCTTCTTGTAATGCTTTTACATTAGGCAAACTCACTAAACAATCTTTGCACCATGACGCCCATACATCTATAAAAACAGTATTGCCTTGGTGATTTTCTAAAATATTTTTAAACAAAATAGGTTCGCCATTTAACGTGATAAATTCATCGTTTAAAGCGGCTTCTGAAAACTGAGTTTCAATACGATTTTGACAACTTAGAAATGTGGTAACTAGAAGGAATGCTAAAAAAATATTTTTCATATTAAAATTCAATTTAAGGGTTCAGTTTAATTTTTGGGTCTAAGTAAGTGTAAATAACATCGACTAGAATATTAATTAGTACAAAAGTAAGGGCAATTATTAAAACAGCCCCCATAATTACGGGTAAATCTAGGGTATTTAATGCATTTACAATTTCTTTCCCCAAACCATTCCAAGAAAAAATATATTCTACAAACACGGCTCCAGCCAATAACGAAGCAAACCAGCCTGAAATAGCGGTCACTACAGGGTTGAGCGCATTTTTCATTGCATGATGAAGAATAATTTTAAATTCACTCAATCCTTTAGCCCTTGCAGTACGTATGTAATCCTGATTAAATACTTCCAATAAAGAATTACGCATCAACTGGGTGACAACTGCTAAAGGACGAATTCCTAAAACCATTGCGGGTAATATTAAGTTTTTTAGTTTTAATTGGTAAACCTCTCCGAAGTCATCCAGTTCATAAAGACTGCCTGTCATTTCTAAACCAGTGTAGTGGTGTAATAAAAATCCAAAAATCCAAGCAGCTAAAATAGCACTGAAAAAAGAAGGTAAACTCATCCCAAACGTACTAACTACCAAGATGGTCTTATCCACCCAGTGGTCCTTGTATAAAGCCGAAATCACTCCTAAAAAGAGTCCTAATGTCAATGCTACAAAAATTGATGCGACCGCTAATATAATAGTGTTTGGCAGGGTTTCTTTTAGGATTTGACTGACTTCTTTTCCTTGCTTTGTAAAGGATGTTCTAAGGTATGGAAATTTAAAAACAACTGTATTTTTAGCGGTTTTAAAAAGGGGTTGATAACTATAAGAATGTGATTCTAAAAAGGTGTAATCGTCTGAGTCGTTAGAATGGAATGAGAGCGGCGAGAGATCATTTAGATAATATAAGTACTGTGTGAGTACGGGCTGATCAAAACCATATTTTTGTTTAACGATTGCCAATTGAGTTTGGTCTTCATTCTGACCTAGCATCATTTGCGCAGGATCTCCCGGTAAAACATTAAATAGAAAAAAAATAGTGGTGACAACTCCTAAAAGTGTCCAAAATGAATGATGTATTTTTTTTAGAATATAACTCAACAAAGGGCTTAAAGATCTAAGTTTTCAATATCCTTCCAATGTACTTTTTGTTGGACCGTCCCTCTATTTAGTTCCAATACTCCTGGATTGGAACGAACCACTGTTTTGAGGGCTTTTTCGTCACACAAATAAAACTCAAAATCAAGTCCGTAGGTTTCATTTACATAGGAAATTGCATCTTTTCCTGACGCACTTATTCCTATTACAGTATATCCTTTAGATTGTGCTTTTTTAGATAAAGCTTTCAGTTTCAGTAGCCCTTCTTTTTCTGATGTTTCTAAATTGTAGCATACAATCATGATCAACTTGTCTTGGGCAAGAAATTCGTCAGTTAAATCTTCTTCTTCTGATTCTATCGAAAAATCTAAAATAGAAGGTTGATATCCTTCGTCAATAACTTTGGTTTCGACACTCACATAATCTCCTTCAATAGTTGGATAAGACCCGTCGGTTACAATTATTTCCTCTTCTCCATTTACATTAAAAACCCACGTGAATTCTTGAATGGCTTTGGGTGCATCTTTAGGAGTACTCATGTTTTCGATGAGATTATCTCCTATTTTATAAGCTCTAAAATCTATGCTTGGTAAATGCATTAATACATGGTTTCCAAATGCGAGGCAAGCTAAAAAACTCAAAAGTGCAATAATGGTGGTGGGTAAAGGTTTAAATATTGGGTTGATATATGTTTTTCCGAAAAATAAAATCAATACAAAAACCAACAAAATAACATCTTTGGTAAAGCTTTCCCAGGGAGTTAACTTCAAAGCATCTCCAAAACACCCACAGTCCTTTACTTTATCAAAATATGCGGAATAAAAAGTTAGAAATGTAAAAAACACTATCATAAGCAATAAGCTCCAGACAGTGAATTTTGGCTTATATCCAATTAGTAAAAACACGCCTAGAACCACTTCAAAAACCACAACCAAAACAGATATAATAAGTGCATAGGGCTCTAAAAAAGGGATGTTAAGAACTTCTGCACTAAAATATTCTTGAAGTTTATACGAAAACCCTAAAGGATCATTGAGTTTTATAAACCCTGAAATTATAAATAAAATTCCTACAAAAATACGCGAGAAAGGAACTAAGAATTTCATATTAAGATTCGTTTAAGTGAATTAAAGCAAAAATGGCATAATTAATCATGTCTTGATAGTTGGCATCGATTCCTTCACTGACTAAAGTATGACCAGCATTGTCTTCTATTTGTTTGACTCGTAATAATTTTTGTAAAATCAAATCCGTTAAAGAACTCACACGCATGTCGCGCCAAGCCTCTCCATAATCATGATTTTTGTCCAACATCAACTGTTTGGTGATGATAATTTTACTTTCATACAAAGCAACCGCTTCATCAAATGACAAGTCAGGTTGCTCAGCAATTCCCTTTTCAATCTGAATTAGGGCCATCACACAATAATTAATAATCCCTACAAATTCGCTTGCAGCTCCTTCATTAACTTTTTGAACAGCGTTTTGCTGAAGCCCTCTAATGCGTTGTGCCTTGATAAAAATTTGGTCTGTTAAAGAAGGTAATCTTAGAATACGCCAAGCGCACCCATAGTCTTTCATTTTTTTACTGAACAGTTCTTGACAGACTTGTACAACAGCATCGTATTCTTTTGAAGTATTTTGCATGAAATAAATCGAATTTTCCGTAAATTTCGCTTAAAATATTCAAAACATCAAGATTTATGGTTTAAAGTTTTAAATCTTGGCAAAAACAACCAACAAGACCTTTTTATGACACTCAATTGTAACGGCCAACTAATTGATCTGTATACACCTAAAGTAATGGGTATTCTAAACATTACTCCAGATTCATTTTATGATGGTGGACGCTTTAAAAGCGAAAAAAGTATTTTGGATCAAGTTGAAAAACTATTAAAAGAAGGTGCTACTTTTATAGATATTGGTGCATACAGCTCGCGACCAGGTGCAGATTTTGTTTCTGAAGAAGAAGAGTTAAAACGGCTTATTCCTATTGTAAAAGCTGTAGTCCATAATTTTCCTAAAAGTATAATCTCTATTGACAGCTTTAGAAGTCGAGTGATCAAAACCGCCGTGGAAGCAGGAGCTGCAATTGTCAATGATATATCTGGGGGACAACAAGATCCTCTAATGTATGAAACCGTTGGAACGCTTGGTGTTCCCTACATAATGATGCACATGCGAGGAACGCCAAAAACCATGCAACAAATGACGAATTACTCAGATGTGGTTAAAGAAGTCTTTACCTATTTTTCAGAACGAGTTGAGTTTGCTAGAACTCATCAAATAAATGATATCATTTTAGATCTAGGGTTTGGATTTTCTAAAACTTTAGAACAAAACTTTGAGCTTTTAGGGATGTTAGATTATTATACAAATTTGAACCTCCCTATTTTGGCTGGGATTTCTAGAAAATCTATGGTTTATAAAACCTTAAATACTACTGCAGACCAAGCGCTAAACGGAAGCACGGCACTTCATATGGTAGCACTTCAAAAGGGTGCAAAACTTTTGAGGGTGCACGATGTAAAAGAAGCAATGGAATGTATTCAACTTTATGGAGCACTTCAAAAATAGAGTTCATTTAATATTCATTATATTTATTAAAAATTTCAAACTCAGTGGACATATTCAAAGACTTATTAAATTTCAATATATTAGATATAATCGACATCATTTTAGTCGCATTTTTACTGTACTATATCTACAAATTAATTAAGGGAACAGTCGCTATTAATATCTTTTTTGGGATCGTTATTTTTTACCTGTTTTACTTATTGGTAGATGTATTACAAATGCGTATGCTTAGTAATATTCTAGGGGGCTTTATGAGTGTTGGAATTATTGCGCTAATTGTTGTATTTCAACCTGAAATTCGTAAATTTCTATTAATGATTGGTTCTACAAATTTGAGTAAAAGTGGTTCTTTCTTGAAACGGATTAGTTTTGTAAATGCACAGACTAATAACACTTCTGACGCTGAAGTCATCGTAAAGGCATGTACCAAAATGGGCAGTTCAGAAACAGGGGCACTCATTGTGATTGAACGCAACAATAATTTAGATTTTTTAGTAGAAACTGGAGATGAGATGGAAATTTCGGTTACACAACCTATATTAGAGAGTATCTTTTTTAAGAACAGCCCACTACATGATGGTGCTATTATAATTTCAAATAATATCATCAAAGCAACCCGAGTGATTCTACCTGTAAATAACGAAAAAAACATTCCTTCACGTTTTGGACTTCGTCACCGTGCAGCGATTGGTATCTCAGAAAAAACAGATGCACTGGCGCTTGTGGTAAGTGAAGAAACTGGACAACTTTCTTATATAAACAACGGAGAGTTTGTCATTTATACAGATACTCAAGATTTGATTATGAAAATTAAGTCTGACTTATCTTAATACTAACTATCTTTAGTTAAAAACTGAGCATCGTATAAATTTCTATAATGCCCTTCTTTGTTTTTTAGCAACTGTTTGTGAGTTCCCATTTCAACAATTTCGCCAGCATCCAATACAATAATCGTATCCGCTTTTTTGACTGTGGCCAAGCGATGGGCAATAACAATTGATGTACGACCGTGTGTGATTTTTTGAGTCGCCTTTTGAATCATTTGTTCGGCATAAGAATCTATTGAAGCAGTTGCTTCGTCCAATATTAATATTTTGGGATTGGTCACGTAGGCTCTTAAAAAAGAAATTAACTGACGCTGACCAGAAGACAGCATGACCCCTCGTTCTTTGACATTGTAATGATACCCTTGTGGCAAACTCATGATAAAATCATGGATACCAATTTCTTTAGCTGCAGCTTCTACTTGCGCCTCAGTAATATCTGGATTTTTGAGAGTAATATTATGTAGTATCGTATCTGCAAACAAAAACACATCTTGAAGCACCACAGCGATATTTTGCCTTAAATCCTTAACTGAAATTGTTTTAATGTCTTTCGAATCAATAGTAATAACTCCAGAGCTGATGTCATACAAACGGTTCAATAAATTTATGATAGTAGATTTTCCAGCACCCGTTGCCCCAACAATAGCAACTGTTTCGCCAGCATTTACCTTAAAGGACACCCCTTTTAATACAGGCTCATTTTCAATATAAGCAAAATTAACCTCTTTAAATTCTAAATCCCCCTTTACATTTTCAAGAACATCATCTCCATGGTCTTGGATATGAGAGTTGGTATCCAACACTTTAAAGACACGATCGGCAGCTACCATTCCCATTTGAAGGGTGTTAAATTTATTGGCAATCTGATTGAGGGGTCTAAAAATCATTGGCACCATCATTATAAATGCGGTTAAATCTCCAATAGAGGCCGTTTGATCCAATACCGTGTTAAGACCACCAAGCCACACCACTACTGCTAAAGTTACGGATGATAACAGGTCTGCAATTGGGAAAAATACAGAATTATACCAAACTGTTTTGATCCACCCTTTTTTGTGGCGTTCGTTGATAGCTCTAAAATTTTCAGACTCAATTTGTTCTCTAGCAAATATTTGAACAATTTTCATTCCAGTAATACGCTCTTGAACAAAAGAATTGAGATTTGAAACCTCGTTTCGGACGTCTTCAAATGCTTTTTTCATGTATCTCTGAAACACCTTGGTGGCGATCAAAACGATTGGCAACGTACAAAATACAATGACACTCAGGCGCCAGTTCATATAAAACATAACTCCTCCTACCACACTCATTTTTAAAATATCACTAAAAATCATGAACAGCCCTTCTCCAAAAATATCAGCAATACGTTCCATATCAGTCACCGTTCTAGTAATTAAAACTCCTACTGACGAGTTGTCAAAATATTTCATTTTAAAGGCAAGGATATGGTTAAAAAGCTTAATACGAATGTCTCTTACCACAGATTGACCCAACCAACTTGCATAATAAATAAACAATAAATTACAAGTTACTTCGAGGACCAACAACCCTAGCATGATCAGCATATAGTTTAGAAAACCAGGTTCAAATTTCTGTTCAATATTTTGATCAATAGCCAGCTGCAAAACTTTAGGCCGAAGGGCTCCAAAAGTTGCCAAACCAATGACGGTAGTCAGTGCAAGAATAAAAAACCCAGTGTAAGGTTTAATATAATGCAGCAACCTTTTGAATAACTGTGCATCAAAAACTTTGCTCTTAGCTTTCTTTGTGAACATAAATTGATTTTGGATATTCTATATTAATTAAATAAAGTCCGTGTGCTGGTGCTGATGTGCCTGCATTAGATCTGTTTTTTGAAGAAATAATCTCATGAAACTCTTCTAAGGTTCTTTTTTTTGCGCCCACTTCAATCATGGTACCAACTATAGCACGTACCATGTTCCTAAGAAAACGGTCTGCTTTAATTGTAAAATTAAGACTGTTGTTATTGACTTCCCATCGTGCCTCCATAACCGTACAGTCATACGTTTTTACATCTGTTTTCACTTTTGAAAAGCATTGAAAATCGGTGTATTTAAACAAAATTTTCGCTGCTTGATTCATCAAATCTACATCTAATGGAAGTGTATATGTAAATTCGTTTTCATATTTAAACGCATTTTTTTTTCTTGAAATCTTATAAACATAGGTTCTACTTAAAGCTTCAAAACGGGCATGTATATTCGGATACACTTGGTCGATCGTATTAATGTGTATATCTTTTGGAAGAAACACGTTGAGTTTATAAACAATGTCCTTGACGTCAATTTTAGTATCGATATCAAAGTGGGCTATCATTTGTTCTGCATGAACTCCTGTATCCGTTCGCCCAGCTCCCATAGACTCTAAAGGAGCTCTCAAGACGGTACTGAGTGCATGATTCAGCTCCGCTTGAACCGTAGTAACATCGGGTTGAATTTGCCAGCCATGATAGGCACGACCATTATAAGATAAATCAATAAAATATCTCAAGCTAATTTGATACTTTTGTAGTTATAAAGACAAAGATAAATAGACTTTATCATTAATAGCTTTCTCATTAACATTTTCTAATGACAAAAATTTTATTACTCTCGGATACTCATAGTTATATGGGAGAAGAAATTCTAAAACACGTGAAACTGGCCGACGAAGTTTGGCATGCAGGCGATATTGGCGATCTGAAAGTTACGGATGCTATAAAAAAACTAAAGCCATTACGAGCTGTTTATGGAAATATTGACAGTTCTGAAGCACGTTTGGAATTTCCAGAGCATTTAAAATTTAGATGTGAAGGGGTTAAAGTTTGGATCACACACATAGGCGGGTATCCAGGGCGCTATGCCCCTGCCGTAAGAGACATGATTAAAGTGCACACTCCCAACCTGTTTATTAGTGGACATTCGCATATACTAAAGGTGATGAATGATAAAAAACTTAACCTCTTACACATGAACCCAGGAGCAGTTGGGACATATGGAATTCACACCGTCAGAACCATGCTTCGGTTTGAAATTTCAGGCGAGAAGATTCAAAATCTTGAAGTCATAGAATTTAAAAGAAACGCATAAAAAAACCCTGAGAAATCTCAAGGTTTTTTTTCGCACTCTTACTACTAAAGTTATTTACCTCAACCGATCCACTGATTTTACAAGCGCCTCATCCTTTTTTATGGCTTTATTGGAAAAAACCAATAACACGATAGATAAAATAGGAAGGAGCAACCCAATACCTTTCTCAGAATTCGCAGTTTCTCCAGATACAGTTAGCAATCGATATATAAATAATCCTAGTAAAATTAAGTTTAATATAATATTTAAACGCCCTAATACAAATTGGGTTTGCCTTGTTTTAAATAAAAAAATAGATATTAACGACAGCAAGGCTGATGCTAAGAATAAAATCATATACTCTAACGACTCAAAAGCAAATTCGGCACTCAGCTCTGTACTTCTCACGGGCAAAACTTGAGAAAGCCCCCCAGAACAAATGGCGGCAGATAATAAGTATAATGTTTGAATTCTTTGAAGCATATTTGATTAAATATACCACAAAAATAATAGTTTCTTTTTTATTACATCTATAAAAAGTTTAAAAATAAAGTCGTATAATTGCACATATAACGGCGAAATTAAACTCAATTCGCCATACTCAATTTACAATAAAAATTACTTCTTCATAAAATCATTTCAATAATTAGTTCTTTAATCTATTAAAGGATTTAAAATTAATTCACATATATAATGTTTGAAATTTCACAATTAAAAGAAAAGAAACTCCCTGAACTGCAAGAAATTGCAAAGGAACTCAACGTCCCTAAGTTTAAAAGTTTAAAAAAAATTGACCTTGTATATCAAATACTTGATTTACAAGCTGCCAATCCTGCAATCGTGACTCCTCCAGTGACTAATAAGCCACCAAGACCAAGAAGAGAACGTATTTCAAAACCTACTAAAGAATCTAATTCAGAAACAAAAGCTATCCCAGCACCAAAAACGGATATGTCTTCTGAAAACAAACCTCTCAAAGGAAAAGCTGAACCGAACACAACGGAAAAAACTGAAACAACTCCTGCTAACAAAACAGACTCAAAGGACACTCCTAAAGGGAACCTTAGGCCTCAAAAACAAAAAAACCAAAATCCAAATCAGAATCCGAATCAAAAACAGAATTCGAAGCAGAACCCAAATCAAAATCCGAATCAAAAACAGAATCCAAATAAAAACCCAAATCAAAAACAAGGTAATAACGGAAACAAAGATACTCGTAACCGTTATAAAGAGCCTGATTTTGAATTTGACGCCATTATTGAGAGTGAGGGTGTATTAGACCTTATGCAAGATGGGTATGGTTTCTTAAGGTCTTCTGATTATAACTATTTAGCATCCCCTGATGATATTTATGTATCTCAATCTCAAATCCGTTTATTTGGTTTGAAAAATGGAGATACTGTATTAGGACATGTACGCCCTCCAAAAGAAGGTGAAAAGTATTTCCCACTCATCAGAGTCAGTAAAATAAACGGTCTCGATCCACAAGCTGTTAGAGATCGTGTAGCATTTGAACACTTAACACCGCTTTTTCCAAAAGAAAAATTTAATATCGCCGAAAAACAAAGTACCATTTCCACTCGAATTATGGACTTATTTTCTCCAATTGGAAAAGGCCAACGTGGTATGATTGTGTCTCAACCAAAAACAGGTAAAACAATGCTTCTTAAAGATGTTGCCAACGGAATTGCGGCCAACCATCCAGAAGTATATCAAATGATTTTATTGATTGACGAACGTCCTGAAGAAGTCACAGACATGCAACGTAATGTTCGTGGCGAAGTGATTGCTTCTACGTTTGATAAAGAAGCACATGAACACGTAAAAATTGCGAACATCGTTTTAGAAAAAGCAAAACGACTTGTAGAATGCGGATATGATGTGGTGATTCTTTTAGATTCGATCACACGTTTGGCACGTGCCTACAACACAGTGCAACCAGCTTCTGGAAAGATTTTGAGTGGTGGTGTGGATGCGAATGCACTTCACAAACCAAAACGATTTTTTGGAGCGGCTCGAAATATAGAAAATGGAGGATCTCTTACCATTATTGCTACGGCATTAACCGAAACAGGATCTAAAATGGACGAGGTGATTTTTGAAGAATTCAAAGGAACAGGAAATATGGAACTTCAATTGGATCGTAAGATCTCCAACCGTCGTATTTTCCCAGCCATTGATCTTACCTCATCGAGTACTCGAAGAGACGACCTGTTATTAGACGAAAAAACCATCCAACGTATGTGGGTGATGCGAAAGTACCTTGCAGATATGAACCCTGTAGAAGCGATGGAATTTATCAACGACCGTTTCAAACAAACACGCAACAACGAGGAGTTTCTAATCTCCATGAATGGGTAATTAGTTATTCATTTTTAATTCATAAAAAAAAGCCTTTCGATATCGAGAGGCTTTTTTCATGTTACAAGAACTCAGAGAGTTTGCTAAGCTGGGTTTTTATTTTACAAAAAGATTGTAAAGACATTTTAAAACACAAAAAATCCTTTGAAGCGGGCTTCAAAGGATTTTTTAATTTTATAGAGTTACTAAAGTCAACCTACACTAGGATGCCAAAGTAAATGTATTAAAGTGCTGCAACAAATTTTGACAAACCAGACTTTAGGTTTGCCGCTTTGTTGTTGTGAATGATGTTGTTTTTGGCCAACTTATCAATCATTGAAGACACAGTTGAAAATGATTTCTGTGCTTCTTTTTTATCAGTTAGTTCACGCAAATTTTTAATTGCATTACGCGTCGTTTTGTGCTGGTACTTATTTAGCACGCGCTTGGACTCGTTACTTCTAATTCTTTTTAAAGCTGACTTATGATTTGCCATAATTCTTAATTTATTATTATTAAATAATTGTAGCCCGTAGGGGAATCGAACCCCTCTTACATGGATGAAAACCATGCGTCCTAGCCGATAGACGAACGGGCCATTTTTTATAACCAAAAACAAAATCTTGATGAATCTGTTTTTATTTCAAATAGCGTGCATTATTTCTAATGCGGTTGCAAAAATACAACTATTTTTAAATGTTACAACTTCTTACTAACTTTTTTTAAAAAAAGTTAACCTTAATAGGCTTTTGCAAATAAGACACGCTGCTTGGAAGGTTTCCCAGAAAATACACAGACACCTTCCTCTAGCTTAGAATCTATTGGAATACAACGAATTGTCGCTTTTGTGAGTTCTTTGATCTTATTTTCTGTCTCCGCAGTCCCATCCCAATGTGCCGAAACAAATCCAGTCTTTTCTTCTAAAACAGTTTTAAAGACCTCAAATGAATCTACTTTTGTGATGTGATCGGCTCTAAAATCCAATGCTTTTTGAAATAAGCCTGTTTGAATTTCTGTAATTAAAGTTTTTACTGTGTCTGTTAAGATATCTAAAGCCACAACTTGTTTGGTCAAAGTATCTCTACGTGCGAGCTCTACTGTTCCACTTTCCAAATCTTTTGGTCCAATAGCCAACCTTAAAGGTACGCCTTGTAATTCGTGTTGTGCGAATTTAGCACCGGGGCGCTGGGTGGTTCTGTGATCGTATTTCACAGATATATTCTCTGCTCTCAAAGCACTCATAATTACCTCAGCTTTTGTTGTGATTTCGGCCAACTGTTCTTCGCTTTTGTATATAGGAACAATGACCACTTGGTAAGGCGCTAAGTTTGGAGGCAATACCAAGCCTTTATCATCGCTATGTGTCATAATGAGCGCGCCCATCAAACGTGTTGAAACCCCCCATGAGGTTGCCCAAACATAATCTTGTTTTCCTTCGCTGTTTGCAAATTTAACATCAAATGCTTTTGCGAAATTCTGTCCTAAAAAGTGAGAAGTTCCTGCTTGCAAGGCCTTTCCGTCTTGCATTAAAGCTTCTATACAATAGGTTTCTTCTGCACCCGCAAAACGCTCACTTTCTGTTTTAACGCCTTGAATCACTGGAATTGCCATAAAATTCTCAGCAAAATTTGCATAGACCCTATTCATGAGTTTGGCTTCTTCGACAGCTTCAGTTTTGGTTGCATGAGCGGTATGCCCTTCTTGCCATAAAAATTCGGCGGTTCTTAAAAACAAACGAGTTCTCATTTCCCATCGCACCACATTAGCCCATTGGTTAATTAAAAGTGGTAAATCCCTATACGATTGTACCCACCCTTTAAAGGTATTCCAAATAATGGCTTCACTGGTGGGTCTTACCACCAACTCTTCCTCAAGTTTTGCATTTGGATCCACACGAAGTTTCCCTGGATTATCAGGGTCATTTTGCAAACGGTAATGCGTGACTACCGCACATTCTTTTGCAAATCCTTCCGCATTTTTTTCTTCAGCCTCAAAAAGGCTTTTTGGGACAAATAATGGAAAATACGCATTTTGATGTCCCGTTTCTTTAAACATGCGATCTAATTCTGCTTGCATTTTTTCCCAAATAGCATAGCCATAGGGTTTGATAACCATACAACCTCTGACCGCTGAGTTTTCAGCCAAATCAGCTTTCACTACGAGCTCATTGTACCATTTTGAATAATCTTCGGATCTTGATGTAAGGTTTTTACTCATATTTTTGTAATTTGGCACAACTATTGATAATAATGCACTGTATATAATTAGTTTGACAAAACTAAGTATTTTTGTGACGTTCAACAATTTAATTTAAACTCTTATGAAATTTATTACTTCTTTGACAAAACAAATGCCACTAGCCTTTGTAGTTGGAATGCTTTTTAGCCTAAGCTCTTGTGGATCTTTCCAATATTCTGGGATCTATGACGATGGGATTTATTCAGATTCTGACCCTGTAGAAGAAGTTACTGAAACGTCAGTCAACACATCCAATTCATCGGATTATTATAAAAATTATTTTAGAGAAAAATCACTTCAAATTGAAGAGGACAATACTGTTTTTACAGACGTTGACTCTTATGAAGGAGCTTATGAGGACGACTCCGAAAACACTAACAATTATGCCGGTTGGGGCGAAAACAACAGCAGCGAAATAATCATCAATGTTTATGATAATGGACCCTACTGGGGAAATAATTGGGGCTACAACTGGGGAAATAACTGGGGGAATAACTGGGGGTGGAATTTTGGGTGGAACAATTGGGGCTTCATGTGGCAACCCAACTATTTCAATTCGTGGAACAATCCATATTGTTACTATGGTTGTTACAGTAATTACGGATACTATAATAATAGATACAACAACTATGGCTACAATCGCTACAGAGGCCGTTCATATTCATATATCAATGGACAAAGAAGGTCAAGATATAGAAACTCAAGCCTAAGCAGTCGAAGTGTTTTAAGTACCGCAACCAGAAGCAGAGTTACAGGTTCGGATTCAAGATCGACAACAAGACCCAGTAGATCGACTACAAGACCCAGTAGATCGACAACGCGTTCTACTACCACAAGACCAGCGCGAACCAACTCAAGCGTGCGCCCCTCAAACCCGAACACTCGCCCTAATACAACCACCAGACCTACACGAACTTCAACATATTCGAGGCCCTCTTCTACAAGACCTACAAGGTCTACAGCTAGGCCTACAACAAGACCTACAACAAGGTCAAGTTCAACTACAAGAAGCAGCAGTAGCAGCAGAAGCAGCAGCAGCGGAGGCAGTTCTACAAGAAGAAGAAATAATTAGGCAAAAGCAAAACAAACAAAAATGAAAAATTTAGTTTTAACTTTAATGGGGACTATCTCCATGGTAAGCACCTATGGCCAAGACTTAACGGATGCTTTAAGGTATTCAACAGGAGAAACTGAAGGAACCGCTCGATTTAAATCTATGAGTGGGGCTTTTGGTGCACTTGGTGGCGACATGTCGGCAGTAAGTATCAATCCGGCTGGTTCTGCCATTTTTAATTTAAGCCACGGCGCCATGACAGTTGCTACTCAAAGTACGTCAAACGATGTGTTTTATGGCTCTAACACACAAGCTCTGAGAGACGATTCTTTTGATATGAATCAAATTGGAGCAGCCCTTGTTTTTAATAATAGAGACCTTGAATCTGGATGGAATAAATTTGTAATCAGTGTGTTTTACGAGCAACTTCAAAACTATGACAACCAGTTTTTAGCAGTTGGAACGACGCAAAACTCTATTGGTAGTTATTTTACCGACTATGCTAACGGACTTAGACTTGATGAAATTACAGCTCTGGAAGGAGAGAGTATTACACAGGCTTACGGCGAAATCGGATCTGCTTATGGGTCTCGTTTTCAGCAGGCTTTTTTGGGATATGAAAGTTATATTTTGGAAGCTGCTGATGACACAGATAATGGAAACACCATATACACCTCTAATATTGCTGATGGCGACTTCTATCAAGAATATAGCTATGCCTCAACAGGAATCAATGGTAAATTTTCTGCAAATATTGGATTTCAATATGACAAAAATATCTATTTTGGAATCAACTTAAATTCTCACTTCTTAAACTACGAAAGAAGCACATATTTCTATGAGGACAACACTAATACAGGCTCTACAATAAATCAAGTTGATTTTAAAAACACCCTTTTAACAACGGGTGAAGGCTTTTCACTACAACTTGGAAGCATTGTAAAAGTCAATGATTTCATAAGATTGGGACTCACATACGACAGTCCTACCTGGCTGCGACTAAGGGAGGAAACTACACAGTATCTCTATACATTTGAAGATGCCACAAACCTTGAAGCAGAGGTTGACCCCGCTGTTATTAATGTGTTTCCAGAATACTACCTGCGTACGCCGGCTAAAATTACGGGGAGTGCCGCTTTTATTATTGGAGATACTGGACTGATCAGTATTGATTATTCTAGAAAAGACTACAGTGGGACTAAATTTCGATCAAATTCTGGTGGTAATTTTTCTCAACAAAACTCAATCATCGGTACTACTTTAAAAGCAGCTAACACCATCCGTATTGGAGGCGAACTAAGACATAAGAAGTTTAGTTACCGTGGAGGCTATAAACTAGAGCAAAGCCCTTACAAGGACACTGCTGCTTATGGCGATCTTAAAGGATTTTCACTTGGGCTAGGATATAATTTTGGAGGTTCTCGACTGGATCTGGCTTATGAAAATTCAAATCGTAAAATGGACCAGCGTTTCTTTAACGCAGGTAATTTAGACGTCGCTAGAATAAACCGAACGAATTCTAATGTTTCACTCACATTAAGCATGAGTTTATAAGCTCTATATCTTTAAACAAGTTCCCTATCTTTTTAAAGAAAAATGGGCATTTAATAGCACCGGTTCACCTGTGACGGGCTCGTTGTAGTATAGTACAAACCAATAATCGCTTGATGGCAACATGGCCCCATTGTAGCTGCCATCCCAACCATCACCAGAGGGACGTATTTCCTTTAAGAGTTTACCGTACCGATCAAATATTTGAATTTTTGCATTCAACTGATTTGAAATGCTAAAGATGTTCCAAGTGTCGTGGTATCCATCTCCATTTGGTGTGAAATATTTTGGATAGTCAATGATGTAAACAACTGCCTGCCCTACCCCACAGCCATTCAAATCCCGTACATTCACAATCCGTTCTCCTGGATTTACACCTACAAATAAGCCTGTGTCTTGCCATGGTCCTTGATCGATATTGTATTCATAATCTCCTAGGCCAGTTGCAGTAACTTCGACAATATGTGTATCTGCAAATGCCTGAGTCGTTACCACTGCAGTAACCGTTGGCGGTGAGCTTTCTATCACTGTGAATACTTCAATTGGTGCCGCACATTGGGTGGCTAGAAGCGCATCAAAAACTTCTAAAGTATAAACACCTGCTTCAGTTGGCACATAACTAGAGGTTGTTTCTACAACAGTCCCAGTATCATCTCTCCAAATAAAGATATAGTCAGAATTTGACAAACCGGTTGTGATTTCTAAAGGCCCTAAAACCTCGGTGCCATTGGTATCAACACATAACACATATTCATCATCAATATCTATGTATGGTAACGGATTTACCTTTAATACCAACGGAGCTGTTTCGTAACATACGGAACTATCTACCAATGTTCCAGTGGTATCTATTATTTGGGTATTATTATCAACACGTGCAAAAATGACTTGTGGGTTTTCCGTATTTTGATAAAAACTAGGCAATTCAAATTGGTCCAGATCTGCATCTAACTGAGTCGCAAAATAACGAACTAGGTAATTCGCGGGATCTTGACCGTTTAGTACAATAGCATCTTGTGTGCTTAAATCGAACAATACACTATCATTATTGGGGTCGTTATCTGTCTCTACATTGTCATCACAGATTGTGTAAGGTTCATCTGGAGAGGTTGCTTGGGCAGCTTCAAGAACTTCTAAATTAAATTCTACAGTTGTGTTTTGACAGCTTGTATTGGTGTTCAGCACGTTCACATAAAGAGTCTGTGGATTGCTGGTATTCATATAGGGACTCACCAAAGGATTTACCCCTAGAGCTGCATCGGCTGACGTTTCATAATACGTCACAATAAATTCGGATGCACTTTGAGCTCCTAAAATTAAATTGGTTTGAACTTCTAAATCAAACGCATAAATACCGTCTGTGTTTAGCTCGCAAGCAATCAAAGTAGTAACAGGGTTGGCTTGTGGTATTGGGTTGACAATTACATCAAAATTTACTATTGAGAAGCAGCCTGTTGTATCGTTTGTCACGCGAACATAAATAGTTTGAACGGGAATATTAGTGTTTGTGTAATTTTCTGGAAACTCAATGGAATTAATACCATCTTCGGCGTCTGTGAATGTTTCATAGTAGGTTGGAGTCACGCCCAATTCACCGTTCAAAATAAACGTTTCATTTAGTGTTAAATCAAAAATTTCTTGTCCATTTCCACTTGCATTATTGTCACATAAATCGATGTTTCCAGGGGTTTGTGGCATCGGAATTGGCAATACTTCAAGAGTCAAGGTCGTAAAGTCAAAACAAGCAGTTACTGGGTTGGAGACACGCACAAAAACGGTTTGAGGGTTGCTAATATTTGTATAGGGACTAGACAGAGGAGAGACGTTTGCTTCTGCATCTAACTGTGTTAGGTGGTAGCTAAAGTCTAGTCCTGTTTGGCCGTTCAAAATCTGTCCTTCCCTATCTTCTAAAGTAAAGGCTTCCTGTTCATTGCCAGGTATATTGTCGTCACATAAAAGCAAAGGGGTGGGATCCAATAATACTGGAAGTGGATTGACTATCAATTCTAAACTTGTAATCTTTTCACAGCCTGTATCATCGTATGCAACACGAATCCATACAGTTTGAGGATTGGAAAGGTTTGTATAGTCCGTTGGTGTTCCGATTTCAGATGTTTGATTTTGAGCATCAACTTGTGTCTCATAATAACTAATTGTTACTTCTGAAGCTGGGACTTGGTCTAAAAACTCTACTTCTTTGGATGTCAAGTTAAACTGGGCAAATTCATCCGCATCATCATCACAAACTTCAAGAGGCATCGGATCAAATAATTGAGGGGTTGGATTGACCACTAATACCAATTCTACAACGGTTGCACAAAGTGTAGTAATTGAAGGATTTAATATACGTGCAAAAACCGTTTGTGTATTGATTTGTATATTGCTATAAGGGCTGGACAAGGCATTAACATCGTTTTCGGCATCTGACATAGTCTCGTGATAGCTGATTGTAATACCAGGTACTCCACCAGCAATCTCAAGATCTCTATCGGTTAACATGAAGACTCCAAAACCATCGCTGTCAGGGTCACAATTGGTTAAATCTTGTGGAATTATAGCCTCTGGAGAAGGAGATACTTTCAAATCTAAAGCAACAGTAGTATAACATCCTGTATTTACATCTTGTCCTCGTGCAATAACAGTTTGAGGGTTGCTAATATTTGTATAGGGACTTGACAATGGATTTGTTTCCGAATCTGCATCTGCCTGCGTTAAATAATACGTCACTAAGTAATTTGAATTTCCGTTCTGGATCTCACTATCTTTTTCAGTTAAGTCAATCTGAGTAAATCCATCTGGAGTTCCATCATCACAAATCTCTAGCTCTGTTGGGGCTACTAGTTGAGGTAAAGGATTTACAATAAGAGTAAAACTTCCTGTAATGCGACAGCCTGTGGTTAAATCTGTAAGAGCGACATAAAGAGTCTGTGGACTGCTGGTGTTTTGATAAAGACCTGTCAGTTCATTCACATTATTAGTCGCATCGGTTTCTGTTTCGTAGTAAGTGACACTTGCATTTTGTCCGTTGATAATTTCTGTATCCTTAATGCTTAAATCAAAAAGTTCCTGTAAATCACCCGCATTGGTGTCGTCACACAATTCATAATCTACAATCGAAGGAACCACCGGAAGAGGGTCCACCAAGAGCTCTAAGGAAGTCGTGTCAAAACAGCCCGTTGTGGTGTTTTCTATTCGTATGAATACTGTTTGGGCATCTTCAGTGATGCTGGTATAAGGACTGCTAACAGCTGCTGTGTTGGTGTCTGCATCCCCTTGAGTTTCGTGATAGCTCACTACCATTCCGGTTTGAGCACCTATTACAATCAAGTCCAAACCTGTAAAATCAAAGGTCGCTAAGCCATCATAATCGTCATCACATATGATTTGAGTGCCTACAGCATTGGCTATCGGTAGAGGATTCACTCGTAGTTCCATTGGCATGGTACTAAAACAGCCCGTTGTGGTGTTTTCTAATCGTATGAAAATTATTTGACTGTTTGTTGTAGTGTTAATATAAGGACTGGATAAAGGTGAAGCGTTTGTGTCTGCATCGTCTTGCGTTTCATGGTAACTCACAGCGATTCCTGTTTGTCCGTTTAAAGCTTCTGTGTCCTTTGTGGTTAATGTAAAAGACCCAATCCCATCTGTGTCGTCATCACATACTGCCAAGGCAGTCATTGTGGTTGTAGCGGGTAAAGGATTTACAATAAGAGTAAAACTTCCTGTAATGCGACAGCCTGTGGTTAAATCTGTAAGAGCGACATAAAGAGTCTGTGGACTGCTGGTGTTTTGATAAAGACCTGTCAGTTCATTCACATTATTAGTCGCATCGGTTTCTGTTTCGTAGTAAGTGACACTTGCATTTTGTCCGTTGATAATTTCTGTATCCTTAATGCTTAAATCAAAAAGTTCCTGTAAATCACCCGCATTGGTGTCGTCACACAATTCATAATCTACAATCGAAGGAACCACCGGAAGAGGGTCCACCAAGAGCTCTAAGGAAGTCGTGTCAAAACAGCCCGTTGTGGTGTTTTCTATTCGTATGAATACTGTTTGGGCATCTTCAGTGATGCTGGTATAAGGACTGCTAACAGCTGCTGTGTTGGTGTCTGCATCCCCTTGAGTTTCGTGATAGCTCACTACCATTCCGGTTTGAGCACCTATTACAATCAAGTCCAAACCTGTAAAATCAAAGGTCGCTAAGCCATCATAATCGTCATCACATATGATTTGAGTGCCTACAGCATTGGCTATCGGTAGAGGATTCACTCGTAGTTCCATTGGCATGGTACTAAAACAGCCCGTTGTGGTGTTTTCTAATCGTATGAAAATTATTTGACTGTTTGTTGTAGTGTTAATATAAGGACTGGATAAAGGTGAAGCGTTTGTGTCTGCATCGTCTTGCGTTTCATGGTAACTCACAGCGATTCCTGTTTGTCCGTTTAAAGCTTCTGTGTCCTTTGTGGTTAATGTAAAAGACCCAATCCCATCTGTGTCGTCATCACATACTGCCAAGGCAGTCATTGTGGTTGTAGCGGGTAAAGGATTTACAATGATATCAAATTGAATTGTTTCAAAACAGGACTCTAAACCAATCTCTTCTACTCTTACGAAAATAGGTTGTTGATTTGGAACAGTGTTTGTAAACGGGCTTGCTAATGAATTGCTATTAGCATCTGCATCCGCTTGGGTTTTGTGATATGTAACTATAAAGTCTGAAGCTATTTGACTCCCTAAAACAATTGATGTTTGCTGCTCTAGATCGAATGTCATTATACCATCTAAATCGTCATCACAAGTTTGAAGATCTGTAAGTCCCGAAGCAGTGGCTTTGTGGTTCACTACCAAATTGAATATAGGATTTGGTTCTACAATATAACATCCTGCCCCTGCATTTGCTTCCACACGAACATAGATTGGTTGTGGGGAAGAAATATTATCATATGGGCTCGACAAGTTGTTGGTACCTGTATCTGCATCCTCAAAACTCAAGTGATAACTTACAGAATAATTCTCTGGGAGTTGTGCTCCTAAAATAGCGAGTGTTTGACTTGATAAATCAAATGGTTCTGAACCATCATTACTGATGTCGTCGCAAGAAACCATATCAGTTACTGGAGAAACCAAAGGTTGGTCGAGAAGATTCAATGTAAACGAAACGGTCTCGTAACATTTAGAAGTTAGGTATTCAAAACGTGCATAAATAAGTTGACCGTCAGTTCCCGTAAAAGCAACAGCATCAGCAGCTGAAATTGGATTTAAATCATCATCGGCATTTACTTGAGACTCGTGGTAGGTTAACACAAAATCGGATTGATTTGGTGTGGGCGCATACATGATGGCGTCATTTTCAGTCAGATCAAAAACACCAAAGGCCGTTCCAGTATTACAAACAAATAAATCATCGGGTGCAGCATATATTAGTTCTGGTAAAACACTAATACATACTTCCTCAGAATATTCACATCCAAAATCATCCAAAGCACGATATGTATAGCAAAACTCCCCTTCTGTGGGAGGCTGAACTGTAATTATATTTCCATCAGTACTTGTGATAGTACTATCGGCATCCCAAGCTTCTGAAACAAAGGTTGGCGTAAAAGAAAGGTCTGGAGGTTGGATTGAAGGATCAAAATTTAAAACCCAAGAAAAGACATAACCATTATCTGCAGAGAGATTATCTATAATTCGAATGGTCCAACTTCCGTTTAATGAAGACCCAATAAGACCATTCATAGAATTTATGGAAGAGTAAGTCCCTTCGGGAACAAAAGAATCTGTATACTCAGCTGGTCCATTTCCATTAGGAAATGTTCCACCAGTTTGAACACCACCAACTAAAGTCGGAAAATCATTACCTGGAACGAAACAATACTGATAACCTATACCCGGAGTTAAATCTGTACTGTTACCATCAACAGTTCCTGTGGCCCAAGGAATCCCTAAGTTCGCAGAATTGCCGCCTTGATCGTGAAGCCGCACGAGTTCTCCAGTAGGTGAAATTATTTCTATATCTAAATCTCCTAAATAGGAGTGTTCCATGACCAAACAGACTTCTATTAACTGATTGATATCATCTAGCGTTTGATCGGATTCAAAACAATCTACAATAATTGAGGTTTCATAAACTGCACCACTTCCATCAGGCAAAAAGGTAACTTCACTTTCTGGTGGCGTACACTCATTTAAATACGGCACTACATTTGCAACCCCATTAATTGTAGTGGATTCTCCAAAGCAAATGGTTGAATCTGCTGCTTCAGTTCCCGTCAGATCTGTGGGCAGCGCCACTTGAATTACTTGATTTATTAAATTTGTGTTTTTACAACCGTCTGGATCAACACTTGTATTGGTATCCGTAATACTCAGGTTTACTAAATATACGCCCGGGGTATCATAAGAAAATACCGCGGTTTGACCCGCTTGAGTGGTTCCATCTCCAAGATCCCATTCGTAGGTTGCTCCATCTCCACTGGTCCCAAACTGACCACTCCCAACTAAGTTGATTTCTTCGCCTGGACAAACACGAATGTAGCCATTCTCATTGGGTTCAGGGCTTGCAGAGTCGACTACAGAAATAATTGTCTGACAGGGTTCAAAACATGAAATATCTGCGACCCAACCCGTATCATTTACACCGCCACTTGATGTAAACACAATAGTGATGCAACCAGAAGTATTATCTTGTGTCGCAGATACAAAACCGGGACTGCTTGCTGCTGTGGTTCCTGAAAAACTACCAAATAAAGTCGTAGGGTCAAGTGTATCTGGAGCATTATAAATTTCCATTATATCCGCACCAGCTTGGGTGGCAAATTCAGTAAAATCCAACTGCACCAATTGGCCTTCATTTTCTGGACAAATAGTGTAAGTAATAGATTCACTTCCAGAATAAGGACCTGTCTGCCCGCCTGTATCTACAAAAGTTCCTGAACAGGTATTGACCGTAACTTCATCTTCAATAACAAACACTTGTGCTGTTAATGAAACCGAAAAAAATATGCTGAAAAGCAAAACTAATTTTCTCATCTCTTATCTATTCTAGAGTGTTGTGATTTGACTAAAATGAAGTAATCAGTACCATCGACTCGATACATGTGTTCGCCTCGAGCATAAAAGGGAAATGAGTACTTAAGTGGATTAAATTTTTGAGAATTAAAAATGGAATCTCTTGTCAGAGTTGAAACAAAGGCATCAAATAGGGGCACTTCCGACAATAAAGGACATTTTTTTTGATCTTTCGGATCTGGTCTATTTTCAATTAGGACTCGGTTACGAAGTAAATTTTTCATCCAGAGGACTCGATTGGGACGGCTCAAAATTTCTTTTTCTAAAGATGAGCCATAAACTTCCGTCAACTGAAACATTTCATTTGCTGAAAAAGGTGTGTTTACATTATCCTGGTACTGAACAACAGTCAGAGGCAAATAACGACGGCTTGTGTTTTGAGAAGTGCAATTGTAACTAAAAAGTACAATAAACGATAAATATAAAATAGGTGTTTTCATCCTGTGTACAAAAGAGTTAATGTTTAATTTTACAAAAACATTCATCACTTCTTTTAAAAGAAGGATTAGCAGGACAGTTTATTTAAGATATTAAGGCAATCTTTAGACGTAAAGTTAACATATTTTTTAATGTAATTAGCGAAAAAAAGAAATTATTAATTCAAAATTAAAAGCATCCAACAGTGAAATTAAGTATCTTTGTACTTGAGAATTATTGAAAACTTTATTAGTAATAATACAATGGGACTGAAAAATAATATTGAAAAATTTGACACTATTGGAGACAATCACATTGGCACTTCGACTGAAACTCCTATGCGAGCAGATGCTTTTAAATTAAGTGCCGACGAGAAGATTGAAATCATTAAAGATGATGTTCAACATATTATGGAAACCCTAGGCTTAGACTTGAGTGATGACAGTTTAAAAGGGACTCCTAATCGTGTTGCCAAAATGTTTGTCAATGAGATTTTTGGAGGACTAGACCCCACTAAAAAGCCAAAGGCTTCTACCTTTGATAACAAGTATCAGTATGGAGAAATGTTAGTCGAAAAAAACATTACGCTCTACTCTACTTGCGAACATCACTTCCTCCCAATTGTAGGAAGAGCCCACGTAGCATACATCTCAAACGGAACGGTTGTAGGTCTTTCAAAAATGAATCGAATTGTAGATCATTTTGCAAAACGACCACAAGTTCAAGAGCGGCTAACCATTCAAATTGTTGAAGAATTACAGAAAGTACTAAACACAAAAGATGTTGCTTGTGTCATTGATGCCAAACATTTATGTGTGAATTCTCGCGGCATAAGAGACATAGAAAGCAGCACTGTTACAAGTGAATTTGGCGGGAAATTTAAAGAAAAAGACACCCGAAGAGAGTTTTTAGACTACATACAATTAGAGACCAAATTTTAATCCACTAACTCATGGGCAAACACAGCACAAATACGCTCTATATTTACAACTCGCTTTCAGGGAAAAAAGAGATTTTCACTCCTATTAACAATGGAACCATTGGAATGTATGTTTGCGGCCCAACAGTTTATAGCAATGTACATTTAGGTAATGTCAGAACCTTTATGTCATTTGATATGATTTTCAGATATTTCAAACACCTCGATTATAAAGTTCGATATGTTCGTAATATTACTGATGCGGGACACTTAGAAAATGATGCCGATCAGGGAGAAGATCGCATTGCGAAAAAAGCGCGTCTCGAACAAATTGAACCCATGGAAGTGGTACAGCGCTATACGGTTGATTTTCATACCATTCTAAATACCTTTAATTTTTTACCACCAAGTATTGAACCCACTGCTACAGGACACATTGTTGAACAAATAGAAATCATCAAATCAATATTAGAAAAAGGGTTTGCTTACGAAGCCAACGGCTCTATTTATTTTGATGTTTTAAAATATAATGAATCCCACCAATACGGAATTTTAAGTGGTCGGAATATTGAAGACCTCATTCACAACACCAGAGTACTTGAAGGACAAACAGATAAAAAAAACCCACAAGATTTTGCGCTTTGGAAAAAAGCAGAACCAAAACACATCATGCGATGGCCGTCTCCTTGGAGCGATGGCTTTCCAGGGTGGCATTTGGAATGTACTGCTATGAGTACAAAATATTTAGGAGAAAGTTTTGATATTCATGGCGGCGGCATGGACTTAAAATTCCCACACCACGAATGTGAGATTGCACAGGCCAAAGCATGGCACAACCACACACCAGTTAATTATTGGATGCATGCAAATATGCTAACTCTTAATGGACAAAAAATGGCAAAATCGACAGGTAATAATATATTACCTGCTGAAATTTTAAGTGGAGACACTAATAAATTAACCAAAGGATTTTCTGCCTCAGTGGTTCGATTTTTTATGATGCAAGCACACTACAGAAGTATATTAGATTTTAGCAACGATGCTTTGTTAGCTTCAGAGAAAGGATTTATGAAACTCATGGAAGCTGTCTCTACATTGAACAAACTAGAAGCCACTTCAGACGCTAATGAATTTGATGTTGCAGCTTGGAAGTCCAATTGCTACACGGCAATGAATGATGATTTTAACACCCCTATTCTAATTGCAGAATTGTTCAGTGCAGTGAAATACATCAACCAAATTAAAGATGGAAAAACCACCATTAGCGATTCCAGCTTAGCTTTACTAAAAGAAGTGATGCATCATTTTGTATTTGACATTCTTGGACTTAAAAACGTAACTTCTGACAAACAAGATCAAAAACTTGGGGATACAGTCGAACTTCTCATACGAATGCGAAACGATGCAAGAGCACAAAAAGATTTTGCACTTTCAGACAAAATAAGAGACGAATTACTGGCAATTGGAATTCAACTAAAAGATGGCAAAGACGGCACTTCATTTATTTTAGATTAATGGTCATGAAAACTATTTTGATTGCACCCTTTCTGTTTTTAATTAAGCTGTATCAAAATTTTATTTCACCAATAACACCTTCTAGCTGTCGGTACCAACCCAGCTGTTCCCATTACACCAAAGAAGCATTGCAATCACACGGACTGATTAAAGGAGGCTACCTTAGTGTGAAACGAATTTTAAGTTGCCACCCTTGGGGCGGATCAGGGCACGATCCTGTACCAAAAAAATAATACGGTCATATATTAAAATAGGTTCCCCATAAGTTTCACATCAATTTTCTATATTTACATCCTAAATAAATAACTATGTATTTTTTACAGATTATATGGGATCCTGCTTCTGATGGCATCGCTCTTTTTGGAGATTTTAAAATCCACTATTACAGTCTTATGTGGATGGCGGCTTTTATCGCAGGCTGGTATCTGACAAAAAAGATTTACAAAAACGAAGGTCAGACTGAGGATAAACTGGACGGTCTCTTTATGTATTCTGTATTGGGAATTATGATTGGAGCACGTTTAGGACACGTAATCTTTTATCAAGCTGAATTATTTAGGGAAGATTTTTTAAGCGTTTTCCTCCCATGGAGTTTTAGTGGTGGAATTGAATTTACAGGCTTTAGAGGTTTGGCAAGTCATGGTGCTGCCATAGGAATGATATTTTCGATGTGGCTCTACAATAAAAAAGTATTAAAAAAATCAGTGCTTTGGATTTTGGATCGTATAGTCATCGCCTGTGCGTTAGGAGCGGTATTTATAAGAATTGGTAATTTCTTTAATTCTGAAATGATTGGAAAAGCAGCTGGTGACGGTTTCCCTTTAGCAATCATATTCAAACAATTGGATAATATCCCTAGACACCCAGGACAGTTGTACGAAGCGTTTGGATATGTGTTTGTATTTCTCATTTTATTCTTCTTGTACTGGAAAACAAAGAAAAGCGTCCAAACAGGCTTTTTGTTTGGATTATTTTTGGTGCTTTTAATGTCGGTGAGAGTTGTAGTAGAACAATTCAAAATTGCACAAATAGACAGTCGTGAAGATTGGATACTTGGTCTAAACACTGGCCAAGTATTAAGCATTCCTTTTGTACTTTGTGGTCTGTATTTTATGTTTGTTTATAAACCCAAAAACGCTTAGGGAAAACTATTTTTCAGGGTGACTGAGCAGGGTTTACGGAACATACTTTTAAATACTCTTTAACTCTGACTTGCATGAGGATTCCTTTTTCGCCTTGGTATTTCACACCGCTTTTTAAACCTATTGGAAGAGATCTAGTTGTAAGCTTTAAACTCATGAAATAAAACCAAAAAAGCCGCTCAATGAGCGGCTTTTTGATATATAACTAATAGCTTTTAGTCTTCTTTCTTGTCTAAACGCTTCAATGTATCATTCATGATTGGCGTTGCAATAAACAACGAAGAGTAGGTTCCTACAAGCACCCCTACAATAAGAGCAAACAACAATCCTCTTAAGGAGTCTGCTCCGAATGTAAACATCGCCAATAACACTACTAAAGTGGTTAAGGAGGTGTTTAAAGTACGGCTTAAGGTGCTGCTCAATGCGCTATTGACAACTTTGTCAAATTTCCAACTTGAATGTTCGTTTAAGTATTCTCTAATTCTATCAAATACAACCACAGTATCATTTAATGAATACCCGATTACAGTCAAAATTGCAGCAATAAATGCTTGATCAATTTCCATACTGAAAGGCAAGAACCTCCAAGCAATAGAAAAGATACCTAACACAATTAAAACATCATGAAATACAGCAGCTACGGCCCCTAATGAGAATTGCCACTTTTTGAATCGTATTAAAATATAAAGAAATACAACGATCAATGATCCTAAGACAGCCCAAACAGAAGATTTTTTAATATCATCTGCAATGGTTGGACTTACTTTTCCTGCATACATTTTACCAATATTATTATCGGCATCAATAAACTGCTTATAGGTTGTTGCATCAGGCAAAAATGGCACCAATGCTTCGTAAAGTTTTTCTTGAACTTCTTGATCTACCTCGGCTGAGTTTTCATCAACCTTGTACTTTGTAGAAATTTTTAATTGATTTGCACTCCCGATTGTCTTCACCTCAGCACTGTTAAAAACGTCTGTCAGAGCCGATTTAACTTCTTCGGTGTTCATGTCTTGTGCAAAACGAACGGTGTAAGTTCTACCTCCAACAAAATCAATCCCTTGGTCCAGTCCTGTTGTAAATAACGATCCAAGTCCTGCAATGATAATAGTTCCAGATATTAAATAGGCTATTTTACGTTTTTTAAGGAATTCAATATTGATTGATCTGAACAAACCTTTGGTCATTCCTGTTGAGAATTCTAATTTCCCACCGCGGTTTAAATGCCAGTCGATTAATAATCTTGAGATAAAAATCGCTGTAAATAAAGAAGTTAAAATACCGATAAGAAGTGTTGTTGCAAACCCTTTAATCGGTCCTGTTCCAAATACATATAATATTAAAGCAGTAAGACCTGTTGTAATATTGGCATCTAAAATGGACGATAAAGCGTTATTAAATCCATCTTTAATCGATTCTTTTTGACCTTTTCCTTTAAACAATTCTTCACGGATTCGTTCGTAGATAAGAACATTTGCATCAACCGCAATACCAATTGTTAAAACAATTCCGGCAATTCCAGGCAATGTTAATACAGCGCCTAGCCCGGAAAGAATTCCAAAAATTAAAATAATATTTAACACCAATGCAATGTTAGAGTAAATCCCTGCTTTTCCGTAATAAAACACCATCCACAAAAGCACCAATGCTAATGCAATTAAAAACGATTTCATTCCACTGTCAATCGCTTCTTGACCTAATGAAGGTCCTACTTCTTCTGCTTGTACAATATCTGCAGAAGCTGGGAGTTTACCTGCACGTAATACGTTTGCTAAATCCACTGCTTCGTTCAAAGTAAACGAACCAGATATTTCAGAGTTTCCACCTGCAATTGGCCCAGAAGTTACTCCGGGTGCAGAATACACAATTTCGTCTAAAACAATGGCAATTTGGCCTGCAGTATTAAATGCATTGCCAGTCATTTCTTCCCATACTTTGGCTCCCTTAAGGTTCATTTGCATGGACACACTTGGATTGCCATTTTGTTGGTACGCCTGACGGGCATCTGTGATTACGGCTCCACTTAATGGAGGCTCATTATCTCTATTTCCTTTTAAGGCGTATAATTCTACTAATTCAATGCTTTGAGAATCTTCGCCTGTCGTTTGCTGAACTTGAGGAATTCCCCAAACAAATTTTGCATAACGTTGTTCTGGAGTTAATAAAGCACGAACTTGAGGATTGTTTAAATAATCTGTTACCAATTGCTTATCTTTTAGTTCAAAAGAAGCAAGAACGGGTCCTCCGCTATATCCTGGAGCGCGAATCAAGTCGATTAATGGGTTTATCTCTCCCGTATCACCTGTTACTGCATCGGTATCTCCAATAATATCAGAGATTGCATCTTCAGTCGTTTCAGTGGCGCTGGATTCAACTTCTGGTGTAGATGTTTCTACTATTTCTTTTAAAGTTTCATTGGCTTGAAAAATAAATGTTCCAAACTCTTCTCCTTTAAAAGCGTCCCAAAACTCTAACTGAGCGGTACTTTGTAGCAATCCTTTGACACGTTCAATTTCTTTGGCTCCTGGCAATTCAACTAAGATACGTCCAGAAGTTCCAATACGCTGAATGTTTGGTTGTGTTACCCCAAATTTATCAATACGTTTTCGAAGGACTTCGAAAGCCGAAACTATAGATTCATCAATTTTAAGTGACAATACAGGTTTGACCTCATCGTCTGTCATATCGAAAGTGATTTCTTCACTCAAAGTTCGATTTGCAAAAATATCTGGAGATGCCAATTTTGTACCGCCCTGAATCGCTTCAAAGGCTACAAAAAAGTCTTCTAAATAGGTGTTTTGACTGTCTTTTTGAAGCTCTTCGGCATCACTCAATGCTTTTCTGAAGACTGGGTCTTTACTTTCATTTGCCAATCCAACTAGAATATCTTTTACAGAAATTTGAAGAATGACACTGATACCTCCTTTAAGGTCCAAACCAAGATTCATGGATTTTTCATTCACTTCATCAAAGTCATACTGTGCAATTCCAATGTCATAAACTTCTTGGTTTTTCAGGGAATCTAAATACGTGCTTTGGAGTTGAGCGCGTTTGGCATCATAGTCTGCTTCAGTATCTGCTATTTTTTCAATAGCAAATTGCTTAGCATTATCTTCTATTTGGTTTGCTTTGAAACTAAATGATAGTTGGTAAATACTTACCATACCAAATAAGAAAGCAAATAATTTTACGAGTCCTTTATTTTGCATTGTGAATTAATTTAATATGCATTAATTTTTATAAACGAGCAAATATATGATTTAGGATGTGAATTGACAATAGATTCTTTTGTTTTCAATAAAAAGGGTATTTTAAGATCTCATATTTGACAAAAACACGATTCACCTGCTCATATATATTACACGTCTAGTAATGAGTTTGTTTTTTTAACGCCTTCGGCACTGGTATGTAAATGGGCTTTTTCGCTATCGCTTAGTTCAATTTCAACGATTTTTTCGATTCCATTCGCTCCTAAAACAACGGGGACACCAATACATAAATCAGATAATCCATACTCACCATCTAGTAATACAGAACATGGGAATATTTTCTTCTGATCACATGCTATGGCTTGTACCAGTCCACTTACAGCGGCACCAGGGGCATACCAAGCAGAGGTTCCTAAAAGTTTTGTTAAGGTTGCTCCACCAACTTTGGTGTCTTCTTTTACTTGTTCTAAACGCTCCTGAGAAATAAATTCCGAAACTTTAATACTGTTTCGAGTTGCATGCGAAATTAAAGGAACCATCCCAACATCACTATGTCCTCCAATGACCATGCCATCTACATCACTTATTGGAGCCTCTAAGGCTTCCGCTAATCTGTATTTAAAACGTGCAGAGTCTAAAGCTCCCCCCATTCCAATGATTTTATGTTTTGGTAATCCAGTCACTTTATGTGCAAGATAGGTCATGGTATCCATTGGATTACTCACAACAATCAAGACTGTATTTGGTGAGTGTTTTACCAAACTTGTAGAAACTGTTTTGACAATTCCTGCGTTGATTCCAATCAACTCTTCTCGAGTCATCCCTGGTTTTCTAGGAATTCCAGATGTGATCACACAAATATCACTGTTTGATGTCTTTGCATAATCATTGGTAGAACCCGTGATTTTTGTATCAAAACCATTAAGAGAAGCACATTGCATTAAATCCATTGCTTTTCCTTCAGCATATCCCTCTTTTATATCTAATAAGACCACTTCGGAAGCAAAATTTTTAATGGCGATGTATTCTGCGCAACTTGCTCCAACTGCTCCAGCACCAACTACTGTTATTTTCATTTTAATTTATTTATGTATTACTATTATTATCTAAAACTAATTGCAACCCCAAGTGATGCAGTATTGTATTCTTGTACGGTGTAATCGGCAAATATCTTAACAAAAGGAAGGTTTAAACGCGCTCCCAAAGTAGCACGTACACCCGTAGATTTAAATTTTAAACTGATTGGATCTGAAACAGATTCGACAACAGAACCCTGACTGGTCCCATCAGAAGATTCAATCTGATAGGTTAAATCATAATCTCCATTGACTTTAAATGTTGACGTCCCACCATTATAGCCTACACCCCCATATAGAGTCACAATTTGAAAATCTAGAGATCCCAATGCTTGAACGGTCCAAATATTTAATTTGAATTCAGCACCTCCGTTGGTTACAGAAATTTCATCTGACACATCTCCGTCTTGAATTGTGTAGTCGATCGTTGAAGTTGTGTAAGCCCCTAAAACAGAGATGGAAAATGGAAGTTTTCCAACGGGTCCAAGATACTGTGTTAAATCATGCTGAAAACCCACTCCAATTAAATTGGCATTTACTTTTGAGGCAAAACCTGTTTTAGGAACATATCTTAATTTGATTGTTGTCTTAAAAGGCAGTCCAAGACCCACTTGAACAAAAGGGGTTGGAATGGCATTGGCAGGTAAATCCTTTGCAACACCACCGGGCAAATCAAACGATCCTGCCTTGTAGCTCCCCCCTTGATAAGGGATTGAAACATCGAAAGTTGTATTTGAACTGTCTTTGCCTAAAACGGTTGGAATACTTGTTTCTCCGTTTGAAATGGATAAAAAATTATAGTCGTCGGCAATAAACTCAAACACCTTGTCTTTACTCGGCGTAAAAGCAGCGTTGAGTCCAAAAGTAATGTCGAACCCAAACTTTTTATGTGATTTAGCCGTGGAATACCAGCCACCGTTCATACTACTCATAAGACCTTTCATCGATGGACTTAGGTAGTTTTGCAACAATGTACTTGCATCATCAGATGCAAGTACGACAGCTCCAATGTCTTGAGCACTTGAAAGGTTCACTCCTAAAAGAAATGCACAGGAAATAATTAATTTTTTCATATGAAATAAGATTTGGGATTAGTATCTAAGCATCTATATTGGCATAAATTGCGTTTTTCTCGATAAATTCTCTTCTTGGTGGGACATCATCCCCCATCAACATTGAGAAGATACGATCGGCTTCAGTTCCATTATCAACTTGAATTTGTCGTAAGGTTCTAAACTCTGGATTCATTGTCGTATCCCAAAGTTGTACGGCATTCATTTCTCCAAGACCTTTGTAACGTTGAATTTTTGCACCATCTCCATATTGTTCCATCAATGCCAAACGTTCTTCATCGTTCCATGCATATTCTTTTTTAGCTCCTTTTTTAACTAAAAATAAAGGAGGTGTGGCAATGTATACATGTCCGTTTTCTATCAATTCTTTCATATATCTAAAGAAGAAAGTCAAAATAAGTGTTTCAATGTGACTTCCATCAATATCGGCATCACACATAATGACAATTTTATGATATCTTAGTTTTGAAAGATTCAGTGCTCTTGGATCTTCTTCCGTTCCAATAGTAACTCCCAAAGCGGTGAATATATTTTTAATTTCTTCATTTTCAAACACTTTGTGAGTCATTGCTTTTTCAACATTCAGAATTTTACCTCTTAATGGTAAAATGGCTTGAAATGCTCTATCGCGCCCCATCTTTGCAGTTCCCCCTGCTGAATCTCCCTCCACAAGATAAATTTCACATTTTTCAGGATCTTGTTCGGAACAATCACTCAGTTTTCCTGGCAACCCTCCTATACTCATCACTGTTTTTCGCTGAACCATATCACGTGCTTTTTGGGCGGCATGACGGGCTTGGGCTGCAAGGATGACTTTTTGCACAATAATTTTAGCGTCATCTGGATTTTCCTCCAAATAATTTGTCAGCATTTCTGAAACTGCCTGACTCACCGAAGCAGATACTTCTCTGTTTCCTAGCTTGGTTTTAGTTTGCCCCTCAAATTGAGGTTCTTGTACTTTTACAGAAACAATAGCGGTCAATCCTTCACGGAAATCATCGCCTGCAATGTCAAACTTTAACTTGTCTAACATTCCGGACTCATCGGCATATTTTTTTAAGGTATGTGTCAATCCACGGCGGAAACCAGATAAATGGGTACCTCCTTCATGCGTATTAATATTGTTTACATAGGAGTGTAAATTTTCAGAATACGAGGTGTTATAAATCATTGCAACTTCAACAGGGACTCCATTTTTTTCTCCCTCAAAAGCAATGACTTTTTTCATGATCGGATCACGATTGCTGTCCAAATACTTTATAAACTCAGAAAGTCCTTCGGTAGAATGGAAGGTTTCACCCAAAAACTCACCTTTTTCGTCTTTTTCCCTTTCGTCAACAAGAACAATTGTAATCCCTTTATTTAAAAAGGCCAACTCTCTTAAACGGTTTGCTAAGGTTTCATAAACGTATATGAGTGTCTGCGTAAATATTTGAGAATCGGGCTTAAATGTTACTGTGGTTCCTCTACGGTCTGTTTCACCAACTTGCTTTACAGGATACATTGCTTTTCCGCGCTCGTATTCTTGCTCATAAATTTTTCCATCTCTAAAAACGGTTGCTTTTAGATGCTCAGAAAGGGCATTCACACAACTCACACCTACCCCGTGTAAACCACCGGACACCTTATAAGAGTCTTTATCAAATTTACCTCCAGCACCAATCTTAGTCATCACCACTTCTAAAGCAGAAACGCCTTCTTTTTTGTGTATGTCTACAGGAATACCACGACCATTATCTTCGGTTGTGATGGAATTATCTTCATTAATGATCACGGTGATTTTATCACAGTGCCCTGCCAAAGCTTCATCGATTGAGTTGTCAATTACCTCATACACCAAGTGGTGCAACCCTCTCAAGCCTACATCTCCGATATACATGGATGGACGCATGCGTACGTGCTCCATGCCTTCCAAGGCCTGAATACTATCTGCTGAATAACTCCCTTTATTAACTTCTTCGCTCATTATGTTGATTGTGTTATTTGATTTAATATAAGTGCCGTAAAAAACGGACTAACGCTAACAAAGATAATTAATCTTCTAAGGAATTTAAAGGCTTTTAAGGGGAATTATTAACAATCGGCTGTTTTTTAGAAACGTCCTTAAATCCACTAAAAATGCCCTTAAATTTGATTTAAGGGCATTCTAATTTATCGATAAAACAAAAATTCCAAACAAAGGCTTTAGAAGCTGTTATTTGGGTTTTAAAATTTTCTAGTCGTAAGCCTTGTCGTGCACTTTTGCAATCGCTCTTCCAGAAGGTTCGTTCATGTTTTTAAACGCTTCGTCCCATTCTAGAGCAATCGCTGTGCTACAAGCCACACTTGCCTCTTGAGGTACACTCAAAGCAGCGGCATCGCTTGGAAAATGTTCTTCGAAAATAGAACGGTAATAAAACTCTTCTTTGTTTTGCGGAGTTTGAATTGGGAATCTAAATTTAGCATTTGCCAACTGCTCATCAGACACCTCTTTATCAACAACTTCTTTAAGCGTGTCGATCCAACTGTAACCAACGCCATCAGAAAATTGTTCTTTTTGTCTCCAAGCGACACTTTCTGGTAACATGTCTTCAAATGCTTTTCTAATGACCCATTTTTCCATGCGCTCACCATTAATCATTTTGTCTTGTGGGTTGATACGCATTGCCACATCCATGAACTCTTTGTCTAAAAATGGGACGCGCCCTTCAATCCCCCAAGCCATCAAGCTTTTATTAGCTCTCAAACAATCGTACATGTGTAATTTATCTAATTTACGCACTGTTTCATCATGAAACTCTTCTGCATTTGGCGCTTTGTGAAAGTATAAATAACCGCCAAAAATCTCATCTGCTCCTTCACCAGAAAGCACCATTTTAATCCCCATAGATTTAATAACTCTTGCCATCAAATACATTGGAGTTGACGAGCGAATGGTGGTAATGTCATAGGTTTCTATGTTGTAAATCACATCTTTTATAGCATCCAAACCTTCTTGAATGGTGAATTTTATTTCGTGGTGTATGGTTCCAATATAATCCGCAACTTTTTGAGCTGCCGCTAAATCTGGAGACCCCTCTAACCCAACAGAAAACGAATGCAATTGAGGATACCAAGCATCAGAAGTGTCGTCAGATTCTACTCGTTTCTGCGCATATTTTTTAGCAATGGCAGAAGTGACTGAGGAATCTAACCCTCCTGATAGTAAAACTCCGTAAGGAACATCACTCATTAATTGTCTGTGAACCGCATCTTCCAATGCTTTTTTAACCTCAGCTATACTTGTTTCATTATCTTTTACAGCATCGTAGTCTGTCCACTCTCTATTGTACCATTTCACAAACGCACCATCGGTACTGGACATATAATGTCCTGGAGGAAATAATTCAATTTTAGTACAAACACCTTCGAGGGCTTTTAATTCTGAAGCCACATAAAAGGTTCCGTTTTGATCCCACCCAATATACAAAGGAATAATACCCATATGATCTCTGGCGATAAAATAGCTGTCTTTTTCTACATCATAGAGTGCAAAACCAAAAATTCCATTGAGGTCGTCTACAAAATCAACGCCTTTTTCTTTATACAATGCCAGAATAATCTCACAATCGGATGCTGTTTGAAAATTATATGTTCCTTCAAATTGTTTACGCAATTCCCTGTGATTGTATATTTCTCCGTTAGCAGCCAATATGAGTTTTTTATCTTCACTAAATAACGGTTGTTGCCCAGATGCAGGATCTACAATAGCCAAACGCTCATGTGCCATGACGGTTTTTTCATCGCTATAAATACCGCTCCAGTCAGGTCCACGGTGTCTTATTTTTTTGGACATCTCAAGGACTTGAGGTCTTAAAATTTCTGATTTTTGTTTTAAATCAAATGCACAAACAATTCCACACATAATAGTTTCTTATTTATTAGACTGCAAATATGCAGATATCATTATATATTATAAATAAGAATAGCTATAATGATTTTAATTTAAAACTAAATATTAGTAATTAGTATATAAATGTAACTTTATATGTTCTAATCCAGCCAAAAAGTGATATAAATCAAGTCATTTGCTTGTAATTAGTAAAAAATGTATCCGTCTTTAAAAAGTCCCTCTGATGCGTGAAATCAAAGATTTCGAGCGGCAGCAAGAGAAATGATTTAAACTTTAAACATATAAACTTTAGCATTTATTTACCACTATTTAGGGTATTAAAAAGTAATTTTAACCAAAACTAACAAATCTCAACTATTATGAAAAAATCAAATTTTATGACCTCAATCGTATTTACATTTTTAATGTTAGTATCATTGAATGTAAATGCTCAGGAATTTAAAGGGCTAGACAAAAGTCCTATGGACGCCGCATCCTTTCCAGTTTCTTACAAAGAATCCAACAAACTTGTTAAAATAACATACAGTCGTCCGCAATTGAAAGGGCGTTCGGTTGCTGAATTAGCTCCCAAAGGAAACGTATGGAGGACTGGGGCAAATGAAGCTGCTGAGTTAACATTATACACAGATATGATGCTAGGGACTACTAAAATTAAAGCTGGCACGTATACCTTTTACCTCATTCCAGGAGAGACAGAATGGACTGCGATTGTCAGTACAGACATAAATGTTTGGGGAAGTTATTTCTACAACGAAAAAAATGATGTTGCACGTATCAATGTTCCCGTTTCAAAAAGTGAAGAGTCTTTAGAAGCATTTTCTATTGCTTTTGAAAAATCAGATGAAGGCATACATATGCACTTAGGCTGGGGAACCGTTAGAGTGGCCGTACCTTTTACAAAATAAGCTGGAATTTAATTTTTAATTAAGGAATATTCAAATACTTATGTGTTTGAAGAGATACCTTCCATTTGGGGTGTTTCATGACGTAATCCACAATAAAAGGCGTGACTTTGTCGCGCTTGCTCCACTCGGGTTGGAGGTATAAAATACAGTTGGGGTTTACTTTGGCGGCCTGTTCTTCTGCATACTTTAAATCATCAAGGTTGTAAACAATCACTTTAAGCTCGTGTGCTTTTTGATACACTTCGTCTAAAGGACCTTTTAATTTTTTAGGTGACAAGCAAATCCAATCCCAATCGCCACTAAGTTTATATGCCCCAGAGGTTTCAATATGGGTTTGCATGCCATTTGATTTTAATTCGGTAGTCAATGGGTTCATGTCCCACATCAAGGGCTCACCGCCTGTCACTACAATGGTTTGACTTTCCTTAGCTGCATCGTTTGCAATATCCGAAATAGCAGTGGGCGGGTGTAAATCAGCATTCCAGCTTTCTTTGACATCGCACCAATGACAGCCCACATCACAGCCCCCTATTCTAATAAAATAGGCAGCAGTTCCTTTGTGAAAGCCTTCTCCTTGGATGGTATAGAACGCCTCCATAAGGGGCAACATTTTACCAGCGTTAACAAGCGATGTGATTTCAGTTTTTAACATAATGAGCAAAAATAGTTCACTGTTTTTGGTTTAAGTCATAAAACTTCATTTATTTTTACTGGAAATTAAAAAAATTAGCTTTGAACAATACAAAATCTAACAAGAAAAACTATTTATTGATCGGATTACTTCTAGGCCTTTTTGTGGCTTGTGAAACAAAAATAGATCCCTTCGCCATTACAAACCACAGCGTTGGAATGCTCACCGACTCCACAAAAGTGAATGCCCTCAATGTGGTATTTACAAACGATTCTATCAGCAAATATATTGGGGGTGATGAATTTACAGGCAGTACTAACAGCATCCGTATTTTTGAAAAAGGAACGGGAGTTTTATTGTTAGAATTAGACCCTAATTATTCCTTAGATTCACTGTCCACCATCCGAACGGTGCGTGTCATGGATCCGCGTTTTAAGAACAAAGACGGACTAAATACGCTGAGTACTTTTAAAGACATCAACTCAAAATACACCATTTCGAGCATTCAAAACACGTTGAGAAGTTTGATTATTTCTGTGGATGAAATCAATGCCTATTTCACTCTTAACAAAACGGAATTACCCGAAGAAATGCGCTATGATATGACTCAAAAAATAGAAGCTATTTCCATTCCCGAAACAGCTAAAATCAAGGACTTTTACTTACAATGGTATTAAAGTATGGCAGCTTATAAAATTCAGAAAACGCCTTTCATCGTTCCAACAATAGATGGCAAAAGGATTGAAGAACATTTTGGAAACGCAACAGACGGCAACGATGCCCTAAGCATAGCCCACATGGTAGCTCCTCCGGGCTGGAGCGAACCTTTTCAGACTCCTGAATTTGATGAATACACCTATATCATACAAGGAAAAAAACAATTCATTATTGAA
>Ga0233438_10000681_pt1 | contig 41661 bp, 62 predicted proteins | sample SI_123_September_FD_182720 | JGI IMG/M metagenome (GOLD analysis project Ga0233438, IMG submission 182720) | Seawater microbial communities from Saanich Inlet, British Columbia, Canada - SI_123_September2016_10_MG | ecosystem: Environmental > Aquatic > Marine > Inlet | place: Canada: British...
CATATGTATATGTTTGATTTGTAGTACCACTAACGCTAAACGTAAGTGTGTTACCTGATTTAGTTATACCATCAAGATAAAAGTTTGAAGCAGATGTTAAATATCTACCATCTAAATCTACTGTAAGGTCTGCTAGACCTGAACGTGTCAATGTTAATACACCAGTTCCTGTAGCAAAGCTAATACCAGATACATAATTATTTGTACCTGTCTGATCATTAACCCATTTTACAGCAGAACCTGTACTACTAAGTACCTGACCATTTGAGCCAGCAGATCCTGTACTATCCAAGAATGCATCATCAGTGCCTAACTGTACACTTGAATGTAACTTGTCACCATCAATATCTAATAATCTTTGTGAGCCTGGTATAGTTGCCATATTATTTCTTTTTTCCTTTTAATTTAAATCTTGTCATTTTCATTTTGATTTGTGGATCCATAGCACCTTGATACATACTACCGTATACTATCACATCTCTATCACCAGACATCTTATATGGAGCTTTATTTGGATGGCCTGTTGCAACCGCCTTAACCCTTAAAGAAGTACCTGGATTTAAAAATACGTGATTAGTACCCGTATTATAACCTTCCCATGTAGATCCTCCATCATTAGATACAAAATAACTTAATGAACACCCTGTAGGAATAAACCAATCAATTGTTTCCCAATAAACTACATTTATTTCTTGACTATTTTCTAGTGTATAATCACCATATGTTATTGACCAATCTCCTATTAACTCATTTTTATAATCATCACTCCATATTCTAAAACCATAACCATCTGCACCATAACCAGTATGAATCCACCAAGGTACCCCATTAGTAGAATACATTCTTGTCATATTAGATCCATAATCTACTCTATAGTTTCTTCCTCTACCTAAAGAAGAACTATCATTAGTCACATCATTATATCTATACAATGCAACAACTCTATCATTATCTTCATCTATCCAACCTGGTATCATTGCTTTACCTCTATCTCCTGTTGTTGGACAAAAGTCATATCCTGGCATTCTATCTGTTGGTTGTCCTACTGCATCTGATTGGTATTTAGTACCTGCCCTAAATTGAACAGCATAATTGTTACCAGGTCTTTGTGCTTCTGTATATCTCCTTTTTAATAAAGTTGCCTTTGCTCCACTAAAACATGGTGTTACATCTATCTTAGCTATACTTGAATTTACCCCAACCCAGAAAACATTTGGTGCTCCTTTAGGATCTGGTATATACCAACCTTGTTCATAGCCGTCATCACCAAGACCAATATCACCCATGTCACACCATACAATTTGTGGTTTAGATGTTGATGCATCAAGTACTAAAGCAAAATTGGCATTGTAAAAATACCCATATAAAACTCTATCATTAACTTCATCATACATCATCCAATTTCTATAGCCATTCCTATCCATAGGGGAAGATCCAGGATACATGTTGGCTGCATCATCAGCTTGTATTCTTTCTTCAACACCTGTTTTTAGGTTTCTTCTCATTATTTTTTTGTAATGATGAGAGTCATGGTCACCTGCATATATCCATTCTCCAGCAGCTACTAAACCACTAAAGTAAGATGAGCCTACTCTATTGACATAACCTCCTCCTGTATCTTGAGATCCTATAAAAATTTGAGGGTTGCTGTGAGTTGGTCTAGGATCTTTTACAAATGTTGATCCTCCATTAACAAGACCGCTATAATCAAATGTAGTATATCCTTCTACATTATATGTCATAGCAACACCTAACTTATTTACTTTATCTATTGCAACTGACGTAATGTGATTATATGTAGATGATGTATCTCTCCAAAGAAAATTGGAATCATAATATAACCTTGTCATAGTACCATCATCATTTAGTCTACGTACAGCAAAACCATCACCCCAACCAACAGTAAATATTAAGTCACCATCTATTTCATAAGAGTTTGTAAAACCTATACACCTATCACCACCATCATATTCACCACTACCGCTAGATACGGTAGTATTGCTCATACCTCTTTTTTGAACAGGTACAATAGCAACTTGGCCGCCATAATCATTAGCAGCACAACCTATAATCTCTTTTATATCACTTCTATTTAAGTAAGTTGCTTTAAACATTCTTCTATTTCAAATTTTAATAATTGTATCATTTCATCATTAAACCCATAGCCAGCCTCCATTTGAAATTCTTCTTCAAGTGCAAGCTCATATTCAGCTAAACAATTTAGCCAATATTCTCTATCTGTTCCTGGTTCCATTTTCTCCATAATTATGTTGTTACTACTTCAACCCAAAACTGATGGAAATTTCTACTCTTTGCAACATTATACATATATGATGCGTTTTGTCCACTATAAACTATTGATGCATTAGATCTTGATAACGCAGCCTGAGTTGCTTGTGAATCCATATATATTTCTATATGATCTATAAATCTACTTTCTGGTTTTTCATATTGTACATAATATGCAGTGTTTAAATTAACAACACTCATGTTACCTACAGTTAATGCACCTACAGTATATGCTTGACTTACCAATGTAGGACTTGAATATACACCTTCTTTAACAGCATACACTCTATATGCCATTGTACCGCCTGTATTAAAGGTGGTATCTACAATAGTCATTGTACCAGAAAAATCATCTATTGGTACTTGACCTATAATACCAAAGTCTGCACCATCATCTGATGACCAAACTTGATAGTAATCTATATTATTTGTTGATGATTTACCAAAAATAACTTCAATAGTGTCACCTACAATTTTTGTTGATACATTAGTAGGAGCACCTGGTACTGGAGGTCTATAATTACTTATAGCATTATCTACATATGTCTTACTTGTTGCATCTGTACCAGATGAAACTGTATCTACACCTTGTATACGTCCTGTACCACCAAGAGTAATATCACCACCTGATACTGTTATATCATTGGCAAAAGTAGAATTACCACTTGTATCATTTATTGTTGTTGTTTTTCTTCCTGCCCATCCACTACTCCAATTATCAGGAGAAGAGTTAATTTCCAGTCCTGATTCAGCATTTATATAAAGAAATTCATTTGTTTGTCCTGTTGCTACAGAATATGCTTCACCTGCATTTAATACAAGTTGTTGTCCACTACCTCTAATATAACCATTAAATGTTGTATTATCTGTAAATGTTTTAACACCACCTATTGATTGTGCTCCTGTGGTTCTTATAACTGTAGTGTCTAATTGAATAGTACCTGCACCTGTTATAGTTCCACCTGTAATACCATTTGTTGTGGCTATAGAAGTAACACCTGAGCTTGTAACATATCTTCCATCAAGATCAACTGTTACTGCAGTAAGTCCTGATCTATTAAGTGTTAATACACCAGTACTAGTAGAAAAAGATGCAGAACTTAAATAATAGTTTGTTGTTGTATCCTTAGATATAATCTCAATAGTATCTGTACTTGCATCAGTATTTATTGTAATATTACTACCTGCTTTAAATGTAAGTGTATCATTATTATTATCTGCAACAATGTTAGATTGACCAGCTGCTGCAATATTTTTAAATATGTTTTGAGCTGAACCTCTATCAGTATTTGATAAAGTTATTGTTCCACTTGTTGTTATTGTACCTGTGCCAGATAAACCACTAGAACCCGTAACAGTAACTGAAGTTACAGTACCTGTTCCAGTTCCTGCACCAATGTCTGATAAAAGTTGTGCTTTAGTTCTGTACTTCAATGCTGAACCATCCCATACTAATATACCAGTATAGCTACTGTTATCATTCCCTATACTAGAGACAGTGCATGATCCGTTTATTTCAATTGAAGATAAGAAATTTATAGCCATGTCATTTATTCTTTGTTTGCAATATACATATTTTATAAAAAAGGGGAAACACTAAACTCTAGATTTAAATGTCTCCCCTTTAAATTCTACTAATTATTATCCTACAAGTTGCATAACAACTGTTATTTCATTAGCAGTTAAGTTACTAGATGTAGTAAATGTTATAGTTCCTGAAGATTGATCCGCAAAAACATCCATATATACTTGAGTTCCTTTAACACTATAAGTTTGAATAATCCAAGGTCCCTTAGCTAATCCATGAACTGCTGATGTAATATCAAAAGTATTTGCATTAGCTGCTGGATAAGTACCTGTGTATGATCTTTTAGATTGAGCACTTGCTAATGTTGCTGGAGTTACATATCTAAATGTATCTGCTCCTGCATCTACTTCAGCTTGTGTTGCAATCTCTGTAACACCAACTGATCCTGTTGCAGCATTAGGTAATGTTCTTTTACTCATTGATGTAATAACACCATCAGTAACATTAATCTGATCTACAACGTCTACATTAGCTGTATCAAGATCTACGTCAGTACCAATAATCTTATTGAATGTACTTGCTAACATAGCATCTGATATACCACCAGTTTTAACTTCAACCCATCCTGTTGCACTTACATCAAATGTACCAGAATTAAATCCTGCAATACCTTTTGTTGTTCCACCGTCAGTTGATCCTGCTGTTGCAACACCTACGTTATTCTGAACAACTGTCCAATCAGATAACGCAGTAGGAGCATCAGACTCAGCAATAATTAAATCACCATCTTCAACTGTTTCTGTAAAGAAATCACCAGCTTTAGTTACTGCATACGTCCAACCTTGTTTAATAGAAGCACTTGGATTAGTATCTAAATCAGGTGTGTTAGTTGATGCATCATATCCACCTTGGAATATTAAAGCTCCAGATCCTGCAAATGTAGAATCTACATAGCTCTTAGATGCAGCATTTGTAGCTATACTAGGAGTAACTGGTACTACTATATTACTACTAAATGTTTTTGTACCTGCTATTGTTTGAGCACCTGATGTTCTAACAACTGTGCTGTCTACTTCTATATCATTGGCATTAGCTGTAATACCATCTCCACCAACAACATTTAATGTTGGATTAACTGTAGAAGTACCAGATTGTGTCATACCATCACCAGCAGTAACAGATGTTACAGTACCTACATTAGATGTAGCTGTAGTATCAAGCTTCCAAGTTGTACCGGAAATACTTGTTGTTATAAGTGCATTAGATGAAGATAAAGTCAATGATCCTGAAGAAGTAATTGCAGTACCTGTTCCTGAATCAGCTGCTGGAGTAATACTTGTTACAGTACCACCTGCATTTGAGTCAGCCGCCCAACCTGGAATACCAGATGGACTTACTTTTAATACTTGATCTCTACTACCTATTCCTAATTTTACTAAGCTATTAGTTGCATCAGAATATAAAATATCCCCTTTAGTATAGGTTGATTGTCCTGTACCTCCTGATACTTCATTTAATGTACCACCTAATGTTAATGTACCAGTAGTAGTAATTGCTCCACCTGTTAGTGTAAGACCTGTTGTACCACCTGATCCGTCTACACTTGTTACAGTACCTCCACCTATAGCTGCAGTAAGTTGAGATATGTTAACAAATTTAGCATTGTTATCTGTAGCATCACTTACTAAAACTTTATCTGTTGAAGCAACACTTATTAATGTACCATCAGCACCATCTAAAATTATGTTATCAGTTCCTGCATATTGTACAGATATTGTACCTGATGCTGTAATAGCACCACCAGTTAAACCAGCTCCAGAATCTACAGAAGTTACTGTACCATCTTTACCAAACCCTGGCATTTTATCAATAGAAGTATGATATATATTTTTATCATCTGAAGAAGAAAACCATAAAAAATCTTCTTTTTGAGGAGAAGCAGCAGGTGACGCTAAAATTGCATTATCTGATCCTAAGTAGTCAATGTTGACCGTTGGTGTTACAGTTGAAGTACCAGAAATTGATATTCCAGTTCCACCTAATACATCTGTTACTGTACCTAAAGCTGCGTCTGTTGCATTAATAGTAATTTCATCATTACCCGTTCTTACAACAGTTACATTTGTCCCTCCTGAAATTTTAATAGGAACATTTGAACCGTCAGTACCTTTTAAGTTAATACTTGTTGTTCCGGCTGGTACATCTAAAACATATTCAGTATTACCATCTGCACCGGTTGTTAAGTCTACCCAGGCTCCATTATAGAGTCTAAGTTTATTTGTAGAGTCATCATAATAGATTCTTCCCAGGGATCCTGTAGGAGCTGCACTAAGGTTATCTATTCTGACCTCTTTAATCTGATTAGAGTTTAATTCAATGTTTCCATCAATATTTAACCCAGAAAGAAAATTTATTGCCATTGTTAATTGTTTTTAGTTATTTTGTTTTTATTTATTTAATTTAAAAAAGCACATCCATTAAATGGTATGCTAAAGGTTATTTGTATTATGTTTGTGCTTAAGTAATCAACATCTCCTACTACAACATTATTATCTAAATCAACAACAGTAACTGAAGGAAATTTCCCTAAGTTATGTGTAATTGTCCATTTTATAGATGCAACTTCAAAACACTGAGTATATGTTCCACTATCAGCAATTATATCTGCCAGATCTAAAATAGTACATACATTTGTTGGTGTATCTGGACAAGACATGCTTGCCTTTGCATTTACCGTTGCCAATGGTTCTACAAAAACACCATTTGACTCTGTTGCAACTACTACGTTAGAGCTAGCTGAATTCTGCCAATCACATATATCTTTTCTAAGAACAGCTTGTTCAAAATCAGTGTAACAACATGACTCAATTCCAAATCTAATAGATTGGAAATTTGCATAAACTTGTGTTGCAAAAGTTTGTTCTATCTTTATTCTTTTTAATAAAGCTAGTTCCTTTTCTCTTGCAGCATTATTACCTGATCTAATTGTTGATGCCATTGCCTATTTGTTTCTTAAATCTTGTATCTGTTGTTTTGCTAACTCTCTGCCTAAATTACTTGAAGTAGATACATCAGCATCAGCTTTTGCTTTACATTGCTTACATACTATTACACCACTTCCTAATGAAGCTTTTTGACATCCGCATGTAAATTGCTTGTTACAGTGTGCACAATTTGCCATTTTATTTTTGGTTTATATTAAATATCTTGAACTTGATCCACAGTTACCTGATGGACAAGAAATTTTGTTTAATCTTGTTTTAGCATAAGTATACAACTGCATACCATGTGCAGCTGATTGACCATACTCTACATTTGCTATAGCAGCATCTATAATAATTTTTATGTAACCCATCTCTGCTAATAAATCTTTTTTATCTGACATAGGTTGACATGCTTGTACTTCTAGATCACACAATACTTCATAGTATGTTGTAAGCAATCTAGTTACTCTTAAGTGATTATATTCTACATAAACTTTAGAGTTAGGAGAGACACTATATCTAATAATGTATATTCCATCTGGTAATTTTTCTTGAGTAGTCCCACAATCTTGTGTTTGTAGTGCCATTGTACATGCTGTTAAACACATGTCAAATTTACTATCTACTTTAATTAAAACTGGAACGCTATATCCAGGTAATGTAATTAGTAATTCCTCACAATCTATTGCTAGATCTTTAGAGTACTGACTTGTATCTTTAATACATAAAAGATCACAGTTAGATACTGCAGGAATTTCTAAGCTTAATATATGTTTGCTTGCCATTTTGTAGTACTTTATTAGACTATATAGATAATATACAAAAAATTACAGACAATTTAAAATAAAAAGAGCAGGAGATTTCTCTCCCGCTCTAATTAAATTAAATACTAGTCTGTTACTGATTAGTAAGGGTTTTGGCTAAATGGAATATTATTTCCACTTGCAGCTGCCCACTCTTGAAGATCAGTCATCAACTTAACAACATTTCCTTGTGTTTCTGTATCATCACATTTTACATAAATTTTGTAAACATACTGATCATTATCAAACACTCCAGAAGGATTATTGAATCTTGGTACTGAATGTTGAATATAATATGCTTTGTATGTAGAAGTTCTATCTACAGCAGCAAGTAATTCACTAGACATTTCAATTTCTCTGATTCTTGAACTGTCAGCATTTCCTTGATTGAAAGGAGATTGACGGTATCTTTCAGATAAAATTAACTCTCTAATTACTTCTTCACCTTGAGTTTGTTGCATTTGTCCTGGTGTTCTATCAGCTGTACCACAGTCATTACATGGGTTACCAGTTTCATCAAGTAAAGATAAAATGATTTCTACTGGTTCTGCATTATAATGATCTCTTGTATCAAAAGAACAATTTCCAAATGTAGTATCTACATAAGCACCAACAAAGTTAACACAAACAGATACTTTATCAACTCCATTAGGATCAGTAGAAGCAACATATGTTCCATCTAATACCTGAGCAATTGTAAAAGTACTTGTTGTTGCTACACCACCTGTAGTAACGGTTACATCTACACCACCACCACTTTTCTCAGCTACAAAAGGCTTGATTAATGGATCTGAAAGAACCATATCTGCCATTGTTGCAGCTACTAAAGCTGGATCAATAAACTCTTGCCCGTCAACACAGCATACATTAGCTGAGTCTCCAATTGCATAAGCATTGTGATTTAAGAATCTTAGTGCAGGTGAACCCTTTACATCAACTCTCATAAATTGTGTTTTACCACATGGTGCACAGTCTGATGCTAAACACAACTTTGCAGTTGCTTGAGAAGCAGTTAAACAGTCTGCAGACCATAGTCTAGTAATATATCTTGGATTAATTCCTTTAGATTTTACTGATTCTTGGTACCCACCGTGTCCAGGATTGTTTCCAATTGAGTCTTTAGAATAGAAAGAGCCTTGTACTACATAAGCTAAGTCACCTGCAGTGATTGCTGGAGCACCTGCTCCGCCAACTACTACTGATTGCCAATCTGCTCCATCAACTAATGCTAACTCTCCTGCGGCAAGTGCACCTGTTGAAACTCCAGCAGCTAATTCTACTGAGCTTGCAACAAACGTCTTGTTAAACGCATGATTAAAATAAGCCATAATTAATAAATTTGTGTGTGGACCATTACCCACACTGGTTATAAATAAAGATTTTAACAGTTTACTCTGTTTGTAACATCTGTGTTACTATAATAATATACTACTTTTTAACGTAAAAAGCAATACATTAATTATTTCTTTCTGCACCTTGAGTACCTCTTTGTGCTTGATACATGTTCTCAATATCTCCTGCAATTAATGCTGCTGCTTCATCTAACATAATTTCTACTAAATCATCCTTAAATTCACAATTTACATTTGTTATACTTGTAGCACCCGTATATGGATTAACACACCCAGGAATCTGTATTAAAACAGGTTTTCTGTAGTATGTTAATACTGGATTAACAATATTAAAACTTGTATTTCTATATATTCTAATTCTGTTATTTAGCATTGTACAAAATGTTTCACCCCATTCAAAGTCAGGATTTTTCAATGGGTCTCTTAGCATTAAAGAAACATTTGCTTCTTCAGCTAAGTAGACTGTCATTGATCTTGGCTCTGGGCAACACTCATCTGTTGCATCAGTGGTAACTTTTTTAAACTCTAAATAAGTATCAACTGGAAAATTTGTAGCTTCAAAATATGTATCTGATACAGTTCCTGTTAAACTATATTCTATCAATAAAGGTTGTAGATCATCTATTCTTCTTTTAGATAGCTCATCTCCTTCTTTATACATATTACCACCATGTAGATTTCTTCTACACCACTCAATTTGTGATTTATTAAATGCTTCAATAAATTGCCAACATTCAATATTATCATAATCTTGACTATCTAATTTGTTTAGACGTTGTTTGATTTTGAGTAAGAGTGTATTATTTTCCATTGTTTAATCTTTTAAGCATTCCAATATGGATCTACTTTATCCATTAAGGATAAAAGAGATTCTTCATTTTTAGGATCTTTTAAAAACTCTAAACATTCAGCTGGTCTTTTACCTAATCTGATACCACTATCAATTGGCTCAATCCATCCTCCTGCTTTTGTTGTTAAAAATCTATAATAAAGACCATCTTTAATTAATGCTCTAATTTTTAATTCTTCCATATCTAATTTAGAAACATCTAAAAACTGTTGAGCTGCTCTCTTTTTATTAGATTCAGATCCATGCCCATTAATATAATTATCCATATTTTCAAATAATATATCATTAGGAGTAGTCTTAGTGTATTGTACACTATCAGCATCTACTACTTTTGCTACATATAATAACTTAGTTGGATTTGAATCATATAAATTAGTAAGAGCTGTTATAGATCTATTTCTAATTTTTGTTACTTCAGTTCTTGTTGTTAAAGTTTCTTCAACAGTATCTAAATAAAATTTAGGACCATTTTGTGCAGATTTAGCTGCCTTTAATGATTTAGCTACAATAGAAAATCCTCCTGCTCTAATTGCATGAAGTTTAATTCTATCATATGGATCAATTTCAGAATCTAAAAATACTGGTTCATTACCACATCTTAGAGAAATCTTATCCCAAAATTTTGAGTTGTCAGGCTTCATAACAGTTAATTTATTCCAGAAGTCTTTATCTTCTACATCAACTTGATTTGCTGCTAATTCAGCTTCTAATTCAGAAACAACTTTTCTGATTTCTGCAATTTTTGCCTTCTTCTCTTTAGGAGGTAACATCTTTACATCAGGAGCAAACTCATTTAATCCTGTTACATATCTTTTTACCCCATTCATTTCTAAACATGCTAATGACTCTTCATGAAATACACCATCATGTAGAGACAACCCATATTGTTCTAATCCCATATTTTCTTTCCCCGGATTAAAGTAAGGACGTATAGCAATAGTGCTATTCTTTTTCTTCTGTTGATACTTTTCAACAATTGTGTAATCTTCCATTTGGTTTGTTTTAAAAATTAATAATTACTACTCTAGTCAAATAATGCACCGTAATGCACAATCTATTATTACTAATATTTCTAAAGCAAGCTTTTACACTTGCTAAAGTTTTTGACTATGTATTAAACTACTACCATCAAAACACCTGCATTGTGATATATATCACCTTTAGCAAGTCCTGCAGCTTTAGCCGCAGCATCATCAGCGTGATCTCTAGGGAGAACAAGCAATCCAAATGCTTTTGAAGAAAGTATTTTATCTACACTTGAGTTTGAAAACTCATATGTCTTATTACCTTTTTTAATGTCTAGTGCCATGATTCTTTTTTTATAGGTTAAAAATAAAAAGGGAGGAGGTATTATCCACCTCCCCTTTAATTATAGTTCTAGAATGATCCTCCTGTAACAGGGTTTCTCATTACAATTTTAAGAACTTTGGTTGGATCCTTAACCCAAATAGCTGGCATTGTCTGAGTCATATAAACTCTGTATCCATTAAACTGACCAGTAGATGCAAACCCTTGAGTTCTTCCCATGTAGTCCATAGTACCATTTTGGTAGAACCACTTAAGTTGATTATCCCAAGAAAGTTTCAACAAGTGAATGTTGTCATTTCCTTCATCAGTTACATCAAAGATAATAAAGCTAAATGAACTTAATGGTCTTCCATCAATTAATGGATTCTCAATATCATTTGTGTTTAAGTTATCAAATGCTGGATTCAATACAAACTTAACGTTAGCTAAGAAAGGAATAGTAAAGCTTGTGTAAGCAAAACCATAATCTAAATCCATACCTGAACCTTTAACAGCTCCAATATCAGATGCGTTTTGAACTAAACCTGAACCATACACTTCATCAGCAATTGCTTTGTTGATTAGTTGCATACCTCCAATACCTGTTTGTACAACAAGTGATCTTTGTGGGTCTGGTCCTTTAAATTCAACTTTACCTTGGTAGAAGTTGTAAAGCTCAGACTTAAACATGTCAAGAGTAAATGATGACTTGTTATATACTCTCTTGAAAGAGTTATCTAACTGTGACCATAAACCTACAGATAATCTAATATCATCCGGTCCATCTTGCTTAATTCTACCACCTTTACCCCACATTAGGTAAGTTTCAATATCCGTAGCAATTTTAGATAAGTGAGCTGCTTCCATATTTGTAATGAAAGTTCTTGTAAGAGTTCCATTTTCAAATGCTTCTCTAGCACCAGCTTTACCCATGTTTGCAACAAGCCCTTCAATACTAGGTACTGATGGATTGTTTGGATCTGTGTTGAAGTTTCTCCAGATTTCAGTAACAGGTACAGTACCATCAGCGTTTAATCCACCTTTGATCATTAAATCTGCTCTTGAAGAAATTGAATAGTGTACGTGTGCTTCTGCTCCTCCTACAAAGTTGTAGAACTCACGGAAACCAGAACCTGTTTCAATGTCAGAGAATCTTTCTCCGTACTCACCTCTTGCAGAACCTTTTCTGAAGAACTTTGTACCTTTAGCTAAATACTTGTTATCCAAGATAGCCGTGTTGTTGTTGTTAACTAATTGAACAGTGTAAACAAAACCGTCACCTGCAGGGATAATATCATCTGCTGTGATGTAAAGTTCAAGTCCATTATACTTATCATAAGTAATAATGTCACCATGTCCAAAAGTTCTTTTGTTAATCTTGATCTTAAATAGAGTTCCATCTACACCTTTGCTATCATTAGCTGGTTCAATGTCTGCCACTATGTAAGGAAGATCTTGTGCAATAGGAGTTTGCCACTTGTACTCACCTCTAGCGTTATCCACCATGATTGTATTCTTTCCACCAAAAGAAGCCATTTGATATAAAGGCATTTCTACCTTCTGGGTCATAGCCCATAAATCAATTGGTCCCATATCCATAGGCTCAGGGTTACCAAGCATCTGTGTAAGGTGATAAGAATCAACATGTGAACTAGCTTTGTAGCTTGTATCACGTAGGAAAATCCCATTATTTAAAACTGGAGTTGCCATAATTTTTGATTGTTTTTAGTTAATAATTAATTTTCAGTTTATATATTTAATTTACTTAATTAAATTCGTTTAAATATGTTTGATGGTCTAGGTATTTTTCTTTTAGCAGATTTTCTTTTGCTTTCTTCTTCTGCTTGTGCTACACCTAATGATGATCCACCTATATTGCTTTGTTCACTTTTTAGTTTTCTAACTGTTTTCTCAACACTCTTCTGAGCTCCCTTATCCATTATTTTTGCTTTATATCCTGCTGGATCTTGTAGCAACCATAATGCTTCAGAAATTAAAGAATAGTTAGGTTCAACAAATTGATATTTTTCTAACAAGTGTCCTAAAAGATTTGTATTAGTTCCACTTACTGAAGGATAGTTAGGCTGTACTAAACCATTATATAACATAGCTTGAGTCTTTCTATCTACCTTAATATCCCCTAGCTTACCTTCTTTTAATGTTTCATATACATTTTTCATGTAAGCTTGTGATGCATTCTCTTGTTGTTTCTTTTTTAATTCTTGCTCTTTTAGTTTTTGAGCAACAACTTTCTCTTGCATCTTATCTAATTTTGGTTTAAACTTATTTGCTTGAGTTTCAAGTTTACCTAAGTCTTTCCAAATTTCTATTTCTTCTTGAATATCTTCTGCTGATCCATATCCGGTAGCACTTAAGTATTCAGTAATTATTCTTTCTTGTCCTGTTACAGATTTAGCATCAATAGTTTTTGTTTCTTCTACTTGACCTAAAGTTGTAAATAAACCTTTTAAATCTTTACCACCATCAGCTACATACTTAGCAGCTATTTGTAATTCTTGTGGTAAGCTTTGAAAAAATTGTTTAGGAGTTTCTCTTCTAACTTGATTAGCTTTTTCTTCTAAATTAGCTTGAATTAATTCTTCCCAATCCTTAGCAGTATAGTCTTCTAATTCTTTATCATCATCAAAAGGAACAATTTTATCATCCTTAATTAATTTTGAGAATACATCAGATATACCACTAATTGATTTTCTTCCTCTTGTTTCTTTTTTCTCATCTTCAAAGTCTGCATCTTCTTCATTGCTTGGATCAAATGAATCAAGAATGTCTTTTACATCTTCTTTTTCTTCAATCTCTCCTTCATTAGTTTCATCCTTAGTTTCATCCTTGTCCTCAACTTTAGCAGATATATCATCTACATCATCAATGTCTGGATCAGCAAAAGACATATCAGCCTTTTTGTTTAATCCAGAAAAAATACTTTTTGGAGTAGCCTTTACGTCTTGAATCATATCAGCACCACTTGGAGCGGCATTGAAGATCTCATCTAAATTAACGTCTACTTGTTCTACTTTACTATTCACAGTCTGTGTTTCAGTTGCCATAATTATGTTGGTTTTAATAATTAATACTCTTTACATAAATAATATACAGAAAGTTTTCTATACTATCATCATGATAAACTTAAAAAATTTTATTAAATATGAAAATAAATTGCAGTATATAGCTAACGCTTATTTATCCTTCTTTTTATTAGGTAAATCATACTTGTTTTTGTTTTCTTTTGCTATTTGAAGTTTAGTGTCAGCTATTTGTTTTGAAGCAGCTATTTTTTCTCTTTCAACTTGTAATCTACTACCTTCCATATTTTGCTTAGAAGCATTTTCTTCACGCTTCATATTCATTTGTTCTCTATATTGAGTAGTTTCTCTGATCTCTTTCATTGCATCTTGATAATCAGATTGTTGATTCTGGTTTAGATCAACCATTGAACCATATCCAGCAGACCTAATCTCTGCCAGTAAAACATCATTCTGTCTATCTTTTTCATTTTCAGACATCTGAACTTGAAGTTTTTGTTGTTCTTCTTGAGCTTTAGCTTGCAATTGCTGTTCTTGCATTTGCTGTTGTTGCTGCATATCTTGTTGTCTTTGTTGTTGGATTCTAGTTTCAGAATCTTTAAGAATGTCAGATACTTCTGCAATTGAGTCAGCCTTAACAATATTACCAAGTTCATAAATACTTGCACCAGTAGTATTATTAGTTAATGCCATTTGCTTTAAGTTCTCTAAGATAGCTCTGTGGTTAGTCTTAGTAGTTGCAAATACATTAAAGTCTCTAAGTAATAGTTCAGTACCATTGATAGCAAAATTAACCTTCTCTGCCTCTGTAGAGATGTATTGAAGTCTTAAGCTAGGATTTGTACTGTGATAGTATTGAGATAGATCAGTTCTCATTTGATGTACTCTTGGCATTAGATGATCAGAATGCTGTACAAAATACATTTCAGTTTGTGCATATGATTGTTGCATAGCCTGTACAACACCTGTTGCAGTTTGTGCTGATACTGGTCCTCCCAAACGTTGTGGGTTTATACCTATAGCATCAAAGCACTGTTGTTTAAAATAATTTGCCAATTGTATTCTTGACATTAATCTACTAGTTTGCTCCATGTTTAGAGTCTGGTAGTGATTGAAGTTGGTGGCATTCTCAGTATTAGTAATTGATGTATCTAAAGGTAACATTTGAAAATCCTTCATTGCTACCCATGCTTTAGCATAATTATTTTTACCCCAGTCTTCTCCCATAGAGTGACGTGGTAAAGCATTTTGATCAAACATGATTACCGTTCCTAATTCATCTATCAGAATGTCTGCAATTTGGTTATTAACCATATTGTACCCAACTTGATAAGCTTTCATTAAATCAACTAATGAAGTAGATCTTGTGTTTCTATCAGAAAAAACTCTACCTTCAACAGGTAACTTGCAACCATACAGGCTAGTGTTTCCTTTAAATTGAAATGGTAGTCTACCAGGCTTCTTTCTATTTATACCTAAATAGATTGGGTTAATATTATCACCCATGCTAGATTGCCACATTGCTGGTAAATTTGGTCCAACTTTTACACCACCCCAAACTTCATTAATCCATATCCAGTCAATATGTTCTCCTTCTAATAAATTTTCTTTAGTCTTGCTTTTAAAGATTGACGTATCATATACTGCCTTCTTTGTAATCTTAAATGTTTCATCAACAATTTCCTGAATAATCTCACCGTCTAATTCTACTTTAGTAAGATGACCTACTCTACGTTGTGTCTTCCAATAGATTGTTGCAACTCTCATTAAGTTACCTTCACCCCACATAGATATATCTTCATTCTCATCTAAGATTTGACTTAGTATATCTCCTCCTCTTGCAGGATCATTATGGTAATTACTAGTAAATTGTCTATATGCTAAACCTGGTGAGTTTGTATTCCACTCATGAGATCTAGTTGCATCATAGTATGCTCCATCATTTTGATAACCATTCACTTGATATTGTGCTGATCTAGCTGGATATATTTTTTGTAATGACTTAAGCTGTGCTTCATCCATCAAATATCCATATCTATCTATTACATCTGATACAGTCATTAAGTCTACTTTACCAGCATAATTAGAATCAGCAATATATCTTTGGTCTGGTGATTTTTGATAGAAAGTTAGTACTGGATTCCAAAGCTCTACATCATAGTCATCTTCCAACATTCTAAAATGCCAGAATTCTCTATCTGCAATAAGCATATCACGGAACCCTCTTTCTTCAAGTTCTTGCATTTTGAATCTTTCTTCATCTACTGCAAGTTGATGGGATGCCCACTCTTCTACCATACTTCTATAAGACTTACTAAAGAAGTCTTCTATTTCTGGTAATGTTTTTATTGATTCAGGATTTAATTGTTTCTGAGCTTCTTCTGATGCAGGATCCATACCCATCTTAATCATTCTCTGAACTAACTGTGCTTCAGCATCAGCTAATAATGATTCTTCAATCTGCAATCTTTTTTGTTCTAACATCTCATTATAAGATGCATCATCTACAGCTCTAAACTGTACTTTAGAATATCTCTTTGCAAATTCACCAGTAAGTACATTTATTACATTAGGTACAATTGGATAAAACTTTAACTCTAATGCTGAATCATTTTCTTGAGTTAATGTATCCATTAAATCCTTGTAGTCATTATCTGGCTCAACTATATAATCAGACTTATCTATTACTCCTTTTGCTAATTTATAATTCTTTAATAGTCTTCTTGAGTTAACACGTAAGAACTCAATACCTTGAAGTTCTAGCCAATCTAAATTCCATGCAGCCCAATCATCCGTTTTTTCTCTGAAAGGTAAAAACTGTGTTGGTTGTGTTAAGCTAGAGAATGTAGGCCCGCTTTCAGCTTTGGCACCATTCTTCATTTGCATTGCATTTAATACTCTCATCTATTTATAATTTTTAAAGCCTGATCTTCTTATTCTTGGATTAGATTGTCTTTTGTTTCCACCTAAGTTCTTAAACGGACTATACTTTAATTTACTTATTTTTTCTGAATTTACCAAAGATTTACCCTCTGATTCACGTCTTTTGGTATATCCTCTATTTGACTGTTGTATTTTAACAAAAGCAATCAAAGCACCAAAGGTTACTAATCTATCCACGTTTAATCCAGGATAATAAGCAAGCATTTCTTTTAATAGCATTGGGTCAGGGATTCTTTCTACACCCAATGTATTACTCATAACATTACCTTCATCATCTAATTCTTCATCTATAACTTCTCTCAAAAACTCAATTGCATAAGATATTAAATGACTTTTAAATAATGTACCAGTATTCTTCCATCCATATTCTTGATATACTGTTCTATTTGATCCTAAATCTTTTAGAAATAATATTTGTTGTTTAGGTACTAAATATCTTTGTTTTTTTCTAGCAATCATATGCTGAATAAACAATGATATATTGTTTTCTACTATTGTCCAAGCATTATACCATTCAATAATTAATTCAAGTCTTTCATGTGTTTTATTTATATCATCAAATCTTCCACACCATGCAGCAACAACTTTATCTTTTTCAATAAATTGTTCTACATCTCCACCAGGCAATTCTCTAGTAACTTCTGTAGCATTTTTATAAACATAAATACTACATAAAGAATCTGATGTAGTTGTTTTACCTTCTGACACAGGGTCAATAGATGCATAGTATGCACCAAACTCTGGACGTTTAGTTGCTGGTCTTTCCCATACTACAATAGAACCTGTTTTATCTGTTTGTTTCTTTTTAACTGGAAACTCTGATATAGGTAATTTTTTAGTTCTTTTAGCAATGATACCTGACTGATCTCTATCTAACTCAATTAGCTCATAAGGATATTCTTTTTCCTCTATTTTTTTAAGTTGTTTACTAAGTATGCCTTGTGGGAAAACTGATTCTTTTCTGTATGCAAATGCCTCAGCAATATTAAGAGGTTTTTGAGATATTCTTAATTGGTATTGTTCACCACTTAAATCATTTTTCCATCTTGATCTTTCAGCTTTAATAGCAACTATTGCTTCTTCTACTTCAGAATTACCATAATCATCTATATAAGGAGGCATAGACCACTGTTCTGGAATAAATAACCCTGCCATACCAATTGTACCATCAGCGTCCATTAGATTGGTTTCTACAGCATATATATCATTAGCACCTGGATTTAAAATCATATCCTTTAACGGACCACATTGTTCTAAATCACCTACTGATCCTGCTGCTATAAATTGACCTGTTGTCATCATACCAGAAGACATAGCAGGACGCAGGTACTCATATGTCTGCATCATGTTTTTAGCAATACCTGCTTCCTCATGAAAGAAATAGGTACAAGGACCCCCTACCCCTGTGGTAGCATTCTTTTCAAAAGAAGCACCTTGAATCTTTGATTTAAGACCCCTTGATGTTTTTCTGTTGTTTACTTTAACTTCTATTTGTTGTTGCCACAATAATACCTTTTCTGGATTACTGGGTCTATACCATGCAGTATGTTCATTAAGAAATGTCTTATACTCTTCTAAAAACTTCCATGAACCTTTATCATTAATGTAATCTTTTAATGATGCACCTATCTTACATATTGATCCTTCTTCAAACCAATATTGATTTATGATTTTCCCCATATGAAAATATGAAGAAGCTATCTGTCTTTTTTTTAGTATAGCAACGTGTTGATTATTTAGTTCAGCAATAATTTCATATAATGCCATATGATATTGTGCATCTCTTACTTTAGCAAAACCATAATGTTTTTCTTCTTTATCAAAAATAGGTAAGAAGTTAAGCCACATATAATAATCCCTAGTAAGATACCAATCTTTACCAGCATCTTTAAATATAACTCCAGTTCTACATTTGTTTTTTTGATCTTCCCAATATGCTGTAAAATCTTTAGATCTAAAAGGAGCATTACAATAAAATCCTTGATCATTAAATGTTGTAGCTTCTTGATTAAATTTTAAAGCTAATTTAGTAAAGCCATAATTCCCAGGCTCCTTAAATATTGATTCTAAATATTCTCTAAATGCTAAGTCTGTAGAAAACTCTGTAGTACCCCACTTGCCATTCTCATATGTGGGTATAATTCTACTCATATCTTATAATAGCATATACATCTCCAACTTGTAATAATAGATGCTCTTCACCTTCATGTTGCATAGGTGTAGGCATTGCATGATCTGCATATTGCACTATATCTCCAATTTGTATTTCAGTAACTTCATCACCTCTTCCTACTACTTTTCCTTGAAAGGTTTGCTTTAAAGCTATTTCAGGTAAGTATAAACCTGACTTAGTTTTTTTTTCAGGTTTAATTTCTTTTATTAGTAGTTTCATCCCTACTGGAATTATTTTTTGTACCATTTTTTATTGATTTTAAATTTGGTCATAAGCTAAACCTGCACCACCACGTACAGAGCTTTCTTGTTCTTGTTGCATATCAGTGAATGCACCTTTATATGATTGTCTTATTGCTTCAAATTTAGCTGCAGCATTTACCATAGAATTTATATTTCCATCTCTACCGTGTTCTATTGGTGTGACTTCCATATACTTACCTAATCTATCTAACATAGATTTTATACCTACGTAAGCTCTATAAGTAGGAGTTTCATATAACTTTTTACACATGTCTAATCCATATCTAATTTTAGGATCTTCAGGTGATTCTTCTAAACCAATTTCTTCTATGATAATATCTTCTTTTTCATGTTCAGGTAAATTAAAGAATGGGTTCATATCAGGGTTTGGACATGACATATAAAATATGTATTGATATACTGTCATGTGAGTATCAGGGTATTCATCCATTATACCTTTTAAAAAAGGCAATGTATAGCAATGCTCTGTTAGAACAACCTTACTGTTTTGTATATCAAATAATTTAACTATCATGAGGCAAACGGTGAACATTCACATCCATCATCACATAACTCATCACAATCATTTCTTTGATTCATAAGAGCTTTAATTGTAGAAACAGATTCTTTAAGTACTATTGGAAATGCATTTACAGATAAACCAACTACAAGTACTTGTGTATAATTACTTCTCAGTCTATTAGAAACTGGATCATAGTATTTACTTACACCAGAAAAAAGATTTACATCAATATATAAATCTGTTCTAATATTCATTGCTTGATTCATAACGTTACCATCAGAATCCATTGCTGGTTGTCCATCTGAGGCACGTTGAATTACTGGAAATACTTGTTCTAGTGTTCTAAAGTTTGATTTTAATATTGGTAATTTAGGCATGTTTATTATTTTTATTATTTATATCTTTTTTTAACTCTTGGTATCCTACAACTAATATAATAGGTGATTGATCACCATACATTAAAACTTCAGTGTGTGTTTCCTGAAATTTACTAGTTGCTACATGAAAGTATTCTTTAAACCAAACTACTTTGGTTAAATCAACACTTATCTTTGTTTCTTCAAATCTAAAATCTGTAGGTACTTTAGACTTTAATGATTGTATTTCTACTGCTGCTGTATATTCTTTCATTATTGGTTTTCTTTTATCCACATAATTAATGAATTAACTTCATCTTTTAAATATGGTAGTTCATAGATCTTTATGTTCTCTAATACTGGTTCTCCATTTACATGTTCATTGATAGGATAACCATTACTATCTTCCCCTACTTGTTTAAACTTTACATGTTGTATAGTAAGTTTACCTATTTTAAGTTTAGGGTTATGCTTTTTAATAATATACGCATAAATACTAAGCTGTAAGTTATAATGATTTAAATTGCAATCATCTAAATGATTAACTGGTCTAAACATTTTGTTAGTTATACCTTCCCAATTAGTAAATCCTTTGTCTTTAATTTCTTTATTAGTTTTATAATCATTGATGTTTATGTATCCATTAACTACTTCTACAACATCTGCTTGACCACATATACCTGCTGACTTTAAATATACTAAATGTTCAGGGTATACTCCTTCTTCTAATTTCTGTTTAGGAGCTAGCTTAATTCCGCTATCACTAATAACAGGTTTAATAATAGGTACTTCTACACCATGACGCCCTATTGTATCTAAACCTAACATATCTGCTTCTCTTTGATTGTGATAAAAATTACCTAATGTTATAGCTCTATTTGTTTCACCTTCCCATGCTGCTATAATTTCTTTAGGTGTCATACCATACCACTTAGATCTTTTATTCTTGGATGATTTTTTTGCTTGACCATCCCTATCAAATTTTGGTTTGAATTTAGACACTAATGAGGTTACACTTGTCCAAGATATTTTGTCTTGATCAATGCTCTCATATAGATGTCCATCTTCTTTAAATGAAATTGCCATCAGTGTGTTGAGTTTTGTTCCCAAAAGATGCCATTACTATGACTTGACGCTTTCTCTTTTGAGATATTAATATTATATGATATAGGTGCAGGAGTTAGCAGCGTTATAGCTTCCTCTGCACTTATTTGTTCTTCTGCTAGTAGTTCACCTACTATTTGTTCTTTAGTCAGTTTTTCCATTATCTTCTATTTGTTTGGTTATTAACTCTTCTTGTTCTTCTGATGTGAATGCATCCCAATATCCTTTAGGACATTCAGAAGATAAAGATCTCAATTTAAAAGCTAAACTACATCCACAGTCTGCACAACAAGGTTGCGTACCTGGAGCTACACATTTATCACCTCCAGCATCAAATAAAGAACATTTTACACAAGTTTGAAATCTATCTGTAGCTACTGCTTCAACATGTTCTTTTTTGAAAATGTTATTAGATATACCTTCAGCTATCTTATCAGCATTCTTAAATGCATCTATATATTTTTTCCACCTAGACATTATTGTTTCTAAATTCTTTTTTTGTTAATATATCTTTTTCCATTTGTTCTAATGCTTTCTCCATTTGTACAATGTCTTTCTGGATGTCTTCACTTTTAGCAAATCCAGAATATGTTCTCTTTGCCAAATTACCTATAATGCTTTTTCCTCTTTTTATTGACTTTTCAAGTTTAGTTTTTCTTAAATAAAAAGTACCTAATCCATCTACATGGACTCTAGGAAAATCAAGGTTTGATAATTTACCCCTTAATTTTGCATAGTAAAAAGTAAGAAAATCATCTACTACAGATTGATGGACACCAACTTCATCTGCTATTCCTTTCTTAAAATCTTTATGACTCTTTGGCTTCACGTCCTAAAACTTTATAGTCCAACAATACTAAACCTTTAGTCTGTACATTCATAGCTTTATTAAGCATAATAGTTTTTTTATTAATGCCTTCTTTAGCTAATAATCCTTTTTTCTCTGCTTTAGTTATAGCATTCCTTGCTGATTGTGAACTCTTAAAAATAGTTTCACCAACAAGTCTATCACAAAACTTAGTTAATTCAATCTTTCCAGATTTACTTAACTCACTTAAAAATTCTAAATCAGAATTACTTATGCGTATATCATTAAAAAAACAGTATGTAACTATTTGATACTTTATTGATACGTTAATATCTACTTGTTGTTTTAAATCTACTTTATTTACTATTGCCATATTATAAACTCATTATCATATCTACAAAGTCAGGTTGAGGAAAACAATCCATCTTCCCTTTTCTAACATTGGTATGTGTTAATAGGCCTTTAACCTTTCCATAATAAGCATCAGAATTAAAATCAAATCCTTTTGTAGGACCATGCTTTTTTATAAACTGTTTAAGACCAAGTCTTATATCTATCTCATCTCTTTCACCAACATATCTAATCCACTTTTCAGTAGCTTTAATTTGTTCTTCACTATACTTATGCCAATATAGTCTGCCTTTAAATGATTCAGGTAATGTAGCTATTTGATTACTCTCACATTCTGACTTTACATATGTTAAATATTTATCATCTACTTTTTCTAAATATCCCATATTACATATCTCTAAACCTACTGAATGTCTATTCATAAATCCAGATCCTGTTTTACCTAAATGCCAACCTTGATTTCCTTCTGCAAAAGCTTGTACCATTACACCATCATATTCATCATCTCCATTTCTATGATTGATACCACCTAAAACAAATTCAGTGGCAATACGTCCTCTAGTGTCCCTACCCCAATGATCAATACATCTATAAGGGTTTGCATTACCAGCTGTATGATGTAAGAAAATATACTCATTTTGTATAGGTCCTTTTACATATTCTTTTTCTGGTAAATGATGTCTGTGAATTACTTGATCAAAATTAGTTGTAAAATATTGAGAACTTATATCAGTATCTTCAATAATTTCATCTGGGATTTGGTATTCAACATTTAATAGTAATGACCACATGCTATTATCTACAACACCAGTGCATGGCAATCCTTTATTAAGTTGATAGTTTTCAACAGCTTTCTCAGTAATAGGACCAAAGTGCCCATCTGCTGAGATCTTTAGTTTTGTTTGTAGTGTAACTACATCACTTCCTTTACTACCTAATTTAAGTTGTCTCATGACTTTTCCCCTTCCATTGCTTTAGCCATAGCTTCTTGAAAAGCTTTACCTTCTTCTGAATTAGGATCAACTCCTTCTTGACCTTGTTGCTGAGCATATTGCTGAGCCATGAACATTTGTGATTGCATTCTTTCTGCTCTAGCCTTTTCAATTGCAGCTAAAAGCATCTCATAGTCTGCCTGTACTTCTAAATGTGGAATGTTGTCTTTGTAAAAAGCAGTAATTTCTTCTCTGCGTTTAGCCATCTCCTCTTTACTCATCTGAGGTTCCTTGTCACTAAGCGGATTGTTGTTGGTTTCTTTTGACATCTTGTAATATTTTGTTATTAATATTTACAAAGATATACAAAAAAAGTTTACATCATAAAAGTTTACACGTTTTTTTAAGAAATTTTATTACGTGTAAATATATCTATTACGGTTTTGATTTCATTATACGCATAAAAACCTAACGTCTGACATGGAGTAGTAACATACCAACTTCCATCTTCTTCTGCTTCACCATTATCACCAGAAATAAATACTATATCACCTATTTGATTTTCATAGTAAAAATAGTTTTCATCTTCCTCATCAATTAAAATCTTTTTAAATCCTAATTTTAATAGTTGTGCTTGTGTCATAATCTACCATTTAACTTTATCTGCCCAATATGCAGCAGACATCTTACCTTTTTTAATGTTTTTGCCGTGCCTTGCTTTAAAACTCTTACGTTTTGCCTTCATCTTAGCTGACTCACCTGCTTTTGGTTTACCTGCAGTACTAGCTCCCTGTTCACCAAATCTTATTGTTTTTACCTTATCACCCACTTTAGCCACAACTACATGTGACTTCTTAGGATGCCCTGGAGTACGCTTAGGCTTATTAAAACCTGATACACCTGCTCTTGCTAATCTACTATCTTTTGCCATTATCTTTTTTTACCTTTATGCAAACCGTGGCTTGCGTGTTGTTTACCTTTCTTAGTGGCTGCCCTTTTCTTTGCGTTTGCTGCTGCTAATTTCTTTTTACCCTCCTTAGTACTTTTGAGTTTAGATATAGTCTTAGAGGGTGCGTATACTTCTCCAGTTTCAGAAGACTTCTTTCCGCTTGCCGTTCTCCATTTCTGCTTAGTCCATCTACTTAGGCTTTTTTGTTGTTTAGTCTTTGCCATTACTTCTTAGATTTATATCCGCCTCCGTTTGCTTTATAACGTTTAGCTAGCATCTGAGCTTTACGTGCAGACCACTGTCCAGGAGCCCCACCTTTTCCACCAGCCTTGATAGAGTTAAATAATCTTTTACGCATTCCTGGTTTGGTATAATTACCAGAACTATTAACAGTACTTTTTTTCTTTGTTGCCATTATTCATGTATTGTTGGGTATGTCTTATTTAATATTACTTGTAATTTTGCACACCTTTCATAATTCTCTTCATCAATATAGTGGTCAATCATATTTTGTAACTCATCTTCTGATGGCCCATTGTCTGGATCAAATGCCATTACCATTGACTCTTCTCTTTTAAAGTTCTTACTAATCAATTCCTCAAATGTAATCTGGCCGGACAGTATCAAGTAGGCATTGTTGTATGCCTTCTCAAGTAATATCTGATCCATCTGCATTTGTGCTATCCTATCCATTATATCATCTTTTTCTTCAGGTCTGTCATTTTGGTCTGCCATGTGGGAAATAATTTAGTTAGTAACTCTTTTATAAGAATAATATAGGCATTTTTTAAATTCTATAAAAATTTTTGAGTGAGAACATGCCCCCCGCCTCCTGTAAAAAAAAATTCCTGCCCCCCAAAAAGTTGTGTGTTTTGCATGCTTAAGAGGTTCTACTGATCTGCTCCCCAGCTACAAAATGTATAAGGGGTACCCCCACACTTAAGTGGGAGCCTCAATAATTTAATACTATATATTATGAGCGTATTTTTCAGAAAACTAAGAGTAAATGAAGCAACAGGAACAGCAACAATCATTGCTACAGACAAACCAATCTCTGCAACAAAGAAGATGATTGGTAATCTAAACGTAGCAGTAAGGTCTACAGGTAATGTAACCTTTGGCATTCTAAGTCTTATAGACCCAGATACCAACAAAGTAATGCGTGCTAATCATCCTACTATTAAGCAACTTCAAAAAGAGCTTAACCAAGGAGATGAAATGCCTGGCTTCCAATTGAGTGACAATCCTGTAGTGGATTTAAATACAGGAGAGGAAACTAACCTGCGTTGGATTGAGGCTTCAGTATAGCCTTACATCAACAACTGACCTTAACGGGTTGGTTGTTGTTTTATCTTGTGTGTAATAGTGCATGGTTACTGCAATCTTCTCTGACTATCTGCTCTGCCATCTGCACTTTGACCATCTTCTCCCCAGCTATACAGCGTTATGGGTACAATGTTATATAATATCACTAACATTGTATAAAAAGCATGGGTAAATTTAATTTTATGTGTGTGTCACACTAAAGATGAGGTCTTATACCCACAAAATACCACCTTTTACCACTACTGTTACAACTAGTACTCTATATAATATAAATATAGCTAACACTACTATAGCCGTAACAATTACACTCAACAATACTACAAGAGTATTCTTTGTCTCTTCCTCTATAGGATAATAGACATAGTACCCGCAATATTATAATCAAAAGCTTAGAGATATGAGTCAAGCAATACCACTGACTATTCTGAGATAGTGTCAGCCAATAATGGATAAGCACTCTAAGTTATTTACTAATCACTAATACTAAATCGTTATGTCTAATACTAAAACAATGCTTGTAACTATAACAGTATTTATAATCACATTACTATGTCTTAATACTATAGTTTGGTGGTTAGAATCTAATATTACATACAAACAATCATTCTCTCATGGTGCATTCTTATTCCTTACTCTATTTGTAGGATGGATACCGGCTGTAATAGTTGGTAAAGATTACCATGAATATATTAATTAATCCTAATACTAAATCTTATGAAACACATTATCATATGCCTAGGCATTCTCCTATCATTTAGCTCTTGTGAAAAAGAAGAGTTAGAACCAACATGTACAGCTATAGAGCTCAACATGACTGATACAATAACTATGTACTTTGAAAGACAAGAGTCTAATGGTACATTTAGATCACATGGATGGTCTCAAGATAACTATCAGTTATACCTTGATACATTTATGGCAACAACACCTCCACCATTTACTATGGATGGTTGGTTGTCTTGGTCATTTGACTCAGCCAATAGCAATCCAGACTATTATATATTCAGTAGTGGACAGTATCTTATTAACCCAAGCACTTGGGATGATGACTTCTACTATATCACAATACCAATTCAAGATATTGTTACCAATGGTGACACTATCGTAATCCTTTAATCTTTTAAAATAAATAATTATGAAAACATTCTTCAGATCATTAATCAAATGGATATTTATTATCATTATCCCAGTAGTAGTATTAAGTACATGTATCAACTATTTTTACACCTTTGGGTGGAATGGTTGGTCAATGACCCTCATATGGAGTGCAGTGGTAGTTGCAACTCTTATTAATGCTTTGTTCTATGCTTCTAATATGAAGCAATCAAAGTTCTTACCATTTAAAATACAGTTTGAGTTTATCCCTATGTTTGGCTTCTTAATAGGAGTACCACCAAAAAGACCATGGGAAATACTTATAGTTGTACCTTTTTGTACTATAGAAATATCAAAAAGGGTTTAAAAAGGCTCACGTATGGACCACTAACAATACCAGTAATATTATATACTATAATAACACTAGTAGTTAGGTCTTGTGAGATTTGTTGATTGTGTAATCAATTTTCAGGAGCCATGCTGTTTTCGCATACATGTTTGCAGTGTGGCTCTCCTGAATTAATCTAAAAAATATTAAAACATATGTCAAATACATATTCCATCCATAAAGAAATAATTAATACCATCTTTATAAAGCTATTAGATAGCAAAGCATTTGTAACAAAGGAAAACATGACCAATGTTGGTAAGATCTTGCTTAGAGAGTGTAGTGATAGTACTATAGAAACCATTATCCATCTCATGTTAAGTGAAACAGAATATAAACCTCTTAAAATAGGTGATCATGTTAAGCTTGAAACACCAAATTATCACATAGGTAATGAATATGAAGTAGATATACTTGCTGACTTAGGTCTATTACCTAAAGATAAAGGTTATGTCTATGGTATTGTTAAAGGTGACTCTTCTTGGAGCACAACAGATCCTTTTAATCCGTTCTATAGTAGAATTAAGATTGATTGTTTGTATCATTGTGCTGACAAAAAGCTTAAATTATATCAGCATGAAGTAAATCCTTTACAATGTGTGAAGGTTAATAGAGGTAATATTCCTTATTACAAAAAGAAAACAGCTTCTGTTGAGGTTGTGGACCCAATAACTTTATAATATGCCTAAATTATCAATAGAATTAATCAAAGACAGGTACAGAAAGTTCCAGACTCAAAGTGAACATAAACACTTTGGTCCTTATATGAATGAGCTATTCTCACTAGGTGATGTTAAGCTACAAGGAGAGTTAGACAATAACATGTCTCTTCTTAGGTTGCTTAAAGATCATGTACAAGAAGAGCAGTAGATATGGAATTGTTAAACACCAAGTGTTAACAGATCCTAATCTATCCATTCAAGCAAAAGGTTTGTATAGTATATTATGTTGCTATGCAAACAAAAACAGATTATGTTGGCCATCTATCAGTACACTTGCTGATGATGCTGACTCAAGTCAATCATCCATTAAAAGATGGTTAAAAGAGTTAAAACACCATAATTACATTCAAAGAGTAGGAAGAAAGCTAACAATTTTGTAATGCGTTAGCTATATTAATGCTTTTTATTTTTGAGTTAGAACCAAATTCATTTAATTATACTGAACCAGTACAAGTTATATTATTATCTTTACCACAATAAAATAAAGAATGATAATACAACTTCCAAATGGCAGAATAATTGAGTGTTCATTAGAACAGTACCTTTCACTAAGTGATGAAGAGTACAATGATCTAAATGGTCTTAGCTCAGCCTATACTAAAGAAGTTGGTGATCCATTTTACAACAGGTATTCAGACAGATCAGGGAAAGCAGAACAATCCGCAATAGAACATATTGAGGAACATGAACCAGCCCTAGATGAGATAGATACCTATGAGAAGTTGGAGGACCCGTATTTTCATTCAGATGATTCTTAAATCATCAAACACTATTTTATTAATTTCAAAAACAATTTAAAAATGCAAAATCAAGTAAACATCATTGCTGATGACATGGGAAATGTTGTCCGCCAATCAAGTAGTAACTCAGAGTATGGTTATGTAAGACTAACACAGAAAAGAGTATCCTTTGGAACCGGAGGTTGGGTTAAAAGCTCTAACGTCTCTACATTAATCCATGGTAAATTAGAAGATTTACAAGAAATGGATTTCAAAGCTAATGAAGCTTTAACAGGTAAGATTGTAATCAGAGAGCAATTAGAGCCATTTAGTTCTAATGATCCTGATAGAGACTATAAATATGCAGGTGATACAGGTATCATTTGTTGTATAGATGGTCAACCTATTTATAGGAAAACATTCTTTGTACCAAATGTAACAGCTGAAGATACATTATTAGCTCATACTAATGGTGCTGATATAAGAGAAGCTAATGGTAGCAACACAAGTGTCAAAATGAAGACAATTGAAGCTGCAGAAGCATTTGGTATCAATAGTGACGTAGAAGATGAATCCGTTGAAGAAGTTGCTGATGAAGTAACTGATGAAGTAGTTGAAGATGAGCTCGTTGAAGAGACATTTGAACTATAATAATAATTTCTGAAGAATGCAGTGGGTAGAGAGTGAATTAAGTAGCTCTCTACCTCTCATTTTTTAATGACATATTCAATAAATTCATAACTAAAAATCAAACACGTATGCTATCTCATGAACAAATTCAAACACTAAAACTTAATGACAGAGAAAATCAATTAAGCAAACGCATAGAGCGTTATCAATATCTAGGGTTATTAGCTGAATATCAGTTACACCCACCTTCACTAATCAATTCATTTGAATACAGTAAACTAAATCCGTATCAACATTTTTTGTTTAAACGTGTACTCCATGGACTCAATGTTTATAAACCTGAAGAAGTTAACAAGCTTCATTGGGATAAACGTAGAAGAGTTACTAGAGTATGGAAACGTGGTCAAAAGGAAATTAACCGTTGGAAACAAACACTTTGTAATAAGAAAATAAATTCTTATCTTAGTAAAACGTTTACACATAGTCCTCTTGCTCAGTACATTGCAAATATACCTGCAGATGAAACATTAGATAGTTACAAGAACACGTTTACATTCAAAGACCTTGGAATATCATATGAAGATGTAATATTAAAGTTTATGTCTTTAGGTTTACTACCAAGAAACTTTTTTACAATTAAATCAAATGAGTATCAAAAAAGTATCAAGTAAAATGTCAAAGTTAAATACAGCTTATAGCAAATTGCGTAAGCAGTATTTAACAGACAAACCCATCTGTCATGCAAAGATCCATAAGTGTTCCTTGCATGCAACAGATGTTCATCATAAACATGGCCGTGGTGTATACCACTTAGATGTGTCTACATGGTTACCAGTTTGTAGAAACTGTCACATGTGGATAGAAGAACACCCAGCTGAAGCCTATGAATTAGGATTTTCAGGCTCTAGAACATAACTTTATGGTCCTATAGCTCAACTGGATAGAGCAACAGCCTTCTAAGCTGTAGGTTCTAGGTTCAAATCCTAGTGGGATCACAGATGGCCGGATGATGAAATTGGTAGACATGAAGGACTTAAAATCCTTTGGGCAGTAATGTCCGTGTGGGTTCAAATCCCACTCCGGCTACCAGCACTCTTAGCTCAGTTGGTTAGAGCAACTCACTCATAATGAGTAGGCCACAGGTTCAAGTCCTGTAGGGTGCACCTTTAATATCAAAGAAATATGAAAAAATATCAAAAAGATAGGCTAATTAGAATATTAGCTTGGACAATCGTACTATCAATAACAATAATATTATGGCAAACAATACTTCTGAGACTATTTCCAATAGAGAGATAGTACAATCAGATGCACTTTCAGTAGCAGTTAAACACAAAAGATGTGGTTTAGGTATATCTATGGGCGTAGGCAAGACAAGAATTGCAATACAACACCTTCAGATGAACTTTGATCAATTTATAGAAGTCTTGGTAGTAGTACCAAAACATTCAGTTACTCAGTCTTGGATTGATGAACTAGGTAAGATGGGATTAGAGTCCTTACTCCAGCATATTACTTTTACAACATATCTATCTTTAAAAAAACATAATCCAAATGACTATGATATAGTATACTTAGATGAATGTCATTCACTTAAATATTCACATGAATTATTCTTAGGTCCTTATGTAGGTAAGATATTAGGGTTGACTGGTACACCGCCAAGAGATAAACAATCAGAGAAAGGAGAGATGGTACAAAAGTATTGTCCAATCAAGTACCAATTTGATGTAGATAAAGCAGCTGACTCAAATATATTAAATGATTATCAGATAATAGTACATGAGTTAGAGCTATCTAAATTACCTACATTAAAGAAGAAGAGTAAGAATGGTGGTTTCTGGTATACCACAGAACAAAAGGATTATAACTATGTAAACGGAAGAATAGCAGATGCTCAATCTCAAAAGCAAATACAGTTTGCAAGGATTATGCGTATGCGTGCTCTGATGGATTATACAAGTAAAGAGAGCTATGTCAAGAGTATACTAAAGAATATTGGTACAAAATGTATTGTATTTGCAAATACTCAGGACCAAGCAGACAGAATATGTAAGCATAGTTATCATTCTAAAAATTCAAAGTCAGAGGAAAACTTAGAGTTATTCTCTGATGGTAGGATAAATCAGTTATCATGTGTATTACAATTATCAGAAGGTGTTACAATAAAAAACCTTGAGTCTGGTATTATAATGCATGCATATGGTAATGAAAGAAAAACAGCACAAAGAATTGGTAGGTTATTAAGACTTAATCCATCTCAAACAGCAGTGTGTCATATACTTTGTTATAGAGGTACACAAGATGTTACATGGGTTAAAAGTGCATTAAAAACCTTTGACCAAAACAAAATCAAATATTATAATCCACTAAAACAATGAAATCAATATTAATCATGTTTCTGTTAGGTCTACTATGTTGGACACAGAGCAAACTAAATAACAAGCAATAATTATGGGAAAAATGAAAGAGCTCTTTATTGAGCAACAAAATGAAATGGAGGCAGACAACACTTTTTATAAAGGTGTTCATGACTCTATGATACACAGTTATGCTAGAAAAGCAATAGAAGAATATATAGAAGAAGGTGATACACCTTGTCCTAACTGCAACATGCCAACTTTGTTACGCAATGAATCAAATGCTAAGTGCACTGAGTGTGCTCAAGAGTTTGTTTATGTAGGGTCAGCCTTAAGATTTTTGTAGAGATGAAAGAAATAGAGTTAACAACAAATTTAGGGCAAAACGTAACTATAGAGTATTCTTATGATCCAGGAGAACCAGACCAATGGTATGATTCTAATGGAGATCCGGGCACACCAGGGTATGGTCCAACGGTAGAAGTATACCATATATGGTACAATGCTACAGATAGATTAGGTAATTTTGTGTCAGTAGATATACAAGATTTATTAGAAGAAGATTTTGAAGAAAAAATACTAGAATATCATGAGTGAAAAGCAAACAAAATACATAGGAGGAGTACAATATATATTAGATGAAGGAAAATGGGTCAGTGTTTATGGGTTAGATTTAGATCCACATGACCCTAACTATTTATTATTCACACCCATTAAAAGAAAAGAAGATGAAAAAGGATAATATGCAAATACTAGTTTATGCATCTGCTTCCAAAGCAGTAGATCTATTACTAGAGGTAGACGTGTTACCTGGTGTCAATGAAAGAAAAATTGATGCTGCTATTCAAAGACTAGAGGATATAAAAGCTATATCCCGTATAAATATAACATAAGTTATGATAAAAAAAGAATGGAGATTTATGGATAAAAAATTCAGACAGTACAGAAGCAATCAAGGACGTAGTCCAGAAAAAATGGAAAAAATATATAAAGGTTGTTTTGTAATAATTTGTATAGGCTTTATAGTATTTATAATTACTTTAGTTAGTAGTATAATATGAAAGACCAGTTATTTATACAAGCCACAATAAAGGAAGGTAAATTACACTTCCCTATAAAAGCCTTTGAAACTAAGTATAATAAGTTTCTTAAAGATATGCCTGAAGGTGCACGTGTAGAGTTATTTATAGGTGTACAAGATGGTAAAGGCAGTAACCCACAGTTAGCAAGGGTACATGCTATGATTAGAGAGATAGCTAATGAAATAGGTTATACATTTGAAGAAGCAAAATTACAAGTTAAGCGTAAAGCAGGCTTGTGTTTTGTCAAAAACAATGTAGAGCACTGTAAATCCTTTGGTAAGTGTGATAAAGAAGAACTAAATCTTGCTATTCAAGCTTGTATTGAAATAGGAGATTTTAGTGGCATGCAACTTAGATAATTATGATGGCCAAATAACAACCATTATTTAACTATCTGCATTTTAGATTGCACTTGAGCAAGCTTATCAGTAATGTTTTTACCTTCAGCCATCATTGTGCCTAGGTCTCTTATTTCATCAACTGTTGCTGTACTTTCAGTAATAATATCTAAACCTTGTTCAGTAGCTCTAAGCTTCATTTGTTGTAGTAAAGACCACAGTACATATAAATCACCTTCAAATTTATCTAGAACAGGAGGATCTAAAGTTTTAGCTAATGCAGCTTTTTCTTCTTGAGTTTCTAACTCTGCCTCAGCAATTTTTTGATCTATCTGAGATATTTTAGCAAATTTCTCAAACGTAGCACCAATAGTCTCAATTTTATCATCTTCAGTAACCCAATCAGTTAAAATGTTTTGGATTCCTGCAATGTATGCGGTAGAACAAGAGATACCTGTTATGTTCTTAGAAAAATCATAAGTAACATAAGTTTGAAGTTTTTTATCAGACATAATTAAAAGTTTTATTAAACAAAGATACAAAATATAATGGAAAATATAGAAATAGACATTACTAATTTACGTGAGTCACTAAATAATAAGCTAGTTGACAGTGGATGGGATAAAATGTTATCACCTTATATAAATGGGATAGATTTTGATCATATCATGAATACACTAGTACAAAATGTAAACAGAGGTAGAAGATTTACACCTAAGTTTAAAGATACATTTAATGCATTTTATGAATGCCCTTATGATGATGTTAAAGTTGTCATAGTAGGCCAAGATCCTTATCCTCAATTAGGGTCAGCTGATGGATTAGCATTTAGCTGTAGTAAAAAAGGTAAAGCAGAAAAGTCTTTACAATATATACTAAAGCAAACTATTGGTGATTACACTGACACAGGTAGAGTTATGTATACACCAGAAGAATGTGATCTAAGACGTTGGGCTAACCAGGGCGTGCTGTTACTTAATACAGCATTTACTGTAGAAATTAATAAGATAGGTTCACATTATCATATATGGAAACCTTTCACACAATATCTATTTGATAATCTTAATAGACATAAGAAAGATACAATCTTTATACTTATGGGTAAGAAAGCTGAAGAGTGGCAAACACTTCTTCCTAACTGTAAAATTTTGAAATGTTCACACCCTGCATCAGCTGCATATAGAGGTGGTGAATGGGACTGTAATGACGTTTTCAACAAAGCTAACTTAGAATTAGAAAAGCTTGGGAAAACTTGCATAGATTGGTAGATTTTATTACCTTTGATAACCTTAAATTATAATATAAATGGCTAATAACCAGGAACTTAACAAGAAAAAAGCTATAAGTGAATTCAAAAAAACATTTTATACTTCATATGGTATAAAACTGTACATTTATGCTCCAGAACAACAAAAGGGGAAAATTCCTATTGGTGTTTTTCATGAAGCTTCATTAGATGCATTACATGAACATCATCCTAAGTTTAGTAGAATTAAAAATCTACAACATAGGACTAGATTTAGAGATTATCTTGTGTATGTACAGGTTATGTCTTACTTAGCACATAAGGAAGGACATAGTAAAACCAGTATAGGTAAATATATTAAACGCAACCATGCTACCATAATCAACTCATGTAAAATGATTGAGAATGGCTTTTTCAGCAATGATCAAACAGTATTGGATGCACATAACAACACTTTAAAACATTTAGAAAGATATGTGGGAATTACTTCAGAAGATACTGAAAGCAAACCTAACTCCAAACCAGAGCTTGATCCTATTTGGCATGAAGCAAAAAATTTCCTTGCCTCTAGCTAAACAAGAAGACAAAGAGCAATTGTTAAACCTAGGTTATTTAAACTTAGAAGATGGAGTATATAAACTAACACCACAAGCAAAATTGTTTATGGTGAAACTAGATAATTATTTTATTAAAGCAAAGAAGAAGACTGATATACAACTTATGGGTAAAAACTTTGTAGATAAGATAAATAACTATAGAGAAGTATTTCCTGCTAAGAAATTACCAAGCGGTAAGCCAGCAAGAAATAATGTCAAAGCATTAGGAGAAGCATTTAGATGGTTCTTTGAAACTTATGACTATACATGGGAAGATATAATGAAGGCTACAAAAATGTATGTAAATGAGTACAGAGATGCACAATACATGTATATGCAGACTAGCCAGTACTTTGTATGTAAACAAGATAAGCATAGAGTTAAACACTCAACATTAGCAGACTACTGTGATATGATACTAGAAGGTGTCAGTACAGAGGATGATCACTTTAAAGAAAACGTAGTATGAAAAAAACATCAGAAGCATGGGTTGGGCAGTATGCCGCCTTTAATGAAGCTCTTAAATATATGTTTAAGAGATCAACTGGAGAAGAGAAATCTATATATACACCTTGGCCCAAGTTTAATGATGCTGCTACAGACGGAATAGAGTGGAATACATTGACTGTAATTGGTGGTAGACCTGGTTCAGGTAAAACATTAATTAAAGATCAAATTATCAGAGAATCATTTGCATTAAATCCTAATGATAACTTTAGAGTATTAGAATTTCAATTTGAGATGGTGGGTAGAACCTCAGCAATTAGAGAATTTAGTTCTATTACAGGTAAGACTTATAAAGAACTGTGTAGTGCAGGATCAACATTAAGTACTGATACATTAAACACATGTCATCAATATGCTAAAGAAAGAGTAAAGCACCCGGTTGACATAATTAGTACACCTATGACTGTTAATCAGATGCGTGAACAGATAGATGCCTATATGAATTTACATAAAGGAGTAAACACAATGATAACTCTTGACCATACTATGTTAGTAAAGAGAGCACCATACCAGAATAACACATTAGATATGTTATTTGAATTAGGTGAGTTCTTTACACAGTGTAAAAGAGATTATCCTTGTTTGTTTATTGCTTTGTCACAACTTAATAGGAATATAGACAACCCGGATAGGGCTATAGATGGTAAATATGGTAACTATATACTTGAGTCAGATATATTTGGCTCAGATGCAATGCTTCAGCATGCAGATATGTTAATAGGTATCAACAGACCAGCTAAACAAAAGATAAGGTTCTATGGACCTGATAGATATATAATAGAAAATGATAGAACATTAGTTCTGCATTTCCTGAAAGCTAGAAATGGTGATGCAAGAATGAGTTTCTTCAAAGCAAAGTTTGAACAAATGCAAATTGAAGAGATGGCTACACCTGGACAACAAGAAAGGAGATGATAAATACTAAAAAATTAAATAAAGAAGTTATGGGATTAACACCAGCAGAGCGTAAAGCTAAAGTTTCAAAATTAAGAGAAGAGCATGAAGATTACTTTCAAACAGAAGGAAAAATTAATGCATTATATATTCCTAAGATGGCTTACAGACCATCTGGCAAGGATGAATTACACGTTAGCTTCTTTCCTAGTGAAATGGAGAAAGAAAAAGATATATACACAGAGTTTGTAAGTATTGATTATGATACTGAAGACCCTAAAAGAACATTATATCTACATAAACACAACCCTCATTGGAAATCAGAGTATGAGTTAATTACTAGCAACTCAGGATTCCAGAGACATTTAATTCCGGTAAGTGAGTTAAAAGTTATTAAAGATGTAACATCTAAAGAATTACCAGTTCAAAAGTTTAATGATGCGGGTAAAGTTGCAGATTTATTTAGCTTACCTAATCCTGATGAGACACCATCTTCTGCATTAGTAAATAAATTAGAAGACATTAATCAAACATTAATAACATTAACCAAAGTAATCAATAAATTAATTAAATAAACATGGCACAAAGCGTATTAGTAATTGCAGATTCAGGTACAGGAAAGTCTACCTCAATCAGGACATTAGATCCTAAAGAGACTTTCATTATAAATATTGCAAACAAACCTTTACCGTTTAAGGGCTACAAGAGTAAGTATACTCAGATTAGCAAAGATAACCCTAAAGGTAATTTAACATCAGCAGCAAGTGCTCCTGGTATTATTAAAGCAATGAAACATGTTAATGATAAAATGACAGACATCAAAACAATTGTAGTAGATGACTGGCAGTATATGAGTTCTTTTGAATATTTTGATAGAGCCAATGAGAAAGGTTATGATAAGTTCACTCAAATAGCAGCCAACTTAGCCATGGTTGCAAAACTTCCTAAAGATTTGAGAGATGATTTAACTGTAATCTTTTTGACTCATTCAGAAGATTCAACTGATATAAACGGGAATAGAAAAATTAAAGCTAAGACTATTGGTAAAATGATTGACAATACTCTAACTTTGGAAGGTCTATTCTCTATAGTTTTATTTGGTAAAGTAAATAAAAATGATGATGGTGAACTTGAATATGGTTTTGAAACACAAAACTCAGGAGAGAACACATGTAAATCACCTATGGGTATGTTTGAGGATAGTTTTATCCCTAATGACCTGCAGCTTGTTAAACAACGTATTGAAGAATACAACAATTAATTATTAATAAACATTTAAAAAACAGAATTATGTTAAGTACTAAAGACATGTCTGCCGGATCAGGCGGAACTAAACCAGTAATTGGAACAGGTAACCACAAAGTAAAGATCAACTCTATAACATTTGATCAAACACCTTATGATGCAGATGCATTTAATATTACACTACACATAGAAGGTGAACCAGTAACAGGAGAATTCAATGGCTTCTTGAAAGACATGAATAATCCTAATGGTCCACGTTTTGAAGGTCAAGTAGGTAGAGTAAGATTCTCACCGTATCCATTTAAAGATGCTACATTATCAAATGGTAATGAAATTAGCCGTGACACAGAAGTGTTAAAGGCTATGGTATTTTTATCTGAAGTAGTTGGTAAGAGAAATGAGCTAGATGCAATTGAAGCTAACACCATTGAGGATTTCATGGCTAAAGCTGTTACAGTATGTGCTAATACTGGGTATATCAATGCATGCTTAGGTGCACGTGAGTGGGAAAACAAAGAAGGTTATGTAAATAATGACTTGTTTTTACCTAAGAGATCAAGAAATGGTTCACCATTAGAGGCATTAGATGCTGAGAATTCTAATCTATTAACATTTGATAAGAATGATGTTAATCATTTCCGTCCAATGGTAAAGAAAGAGTCAGCTACAACAACAAGTTTTGAGCCTGTGTCTACAACAGGTGATGACTTTGACCTTTAATATAAACCAAAAGATTGGGCTCAGTATAATGCTGGGCCCATTTCTTTTTCTTATTTTTGGAATATGTTTAGCACTAAGAACTTTGTAATTGAAGGATCAGATGTACCAAGCACATGGGTATTCCAATACTATTTAGACTTACCAGAAAGACTAACAGGTCAGGACTTAAAAATTAAATCTATTTTTAATCCTAATGAGAGAACTCCAAGCTTTTGTATATATGTTGATAAGACTGTTATGCAATATAAGTTTAAGGATTTTTCTACTGGTAAGAGTGGTAACAAGGTTGACTTAGTTAAGTTAATACTTGGTATCAATTTCTCAGAAGCTATGAGAACAATAGTATCTGACTACAACAAGTTCATAAAAACATCTGATTATAAAGAAGAAAAGTTTATACCACAAACAAGATGGGAAATAGACTTTATAAAGCTTAGAGATTGGACTGTAGATGATAGTAATTATTGGTTGTCATATAGAATAGGTAAATCTTTATTAGATACTTATAATGTAAAGCCAATTGATTATTACAACTTAGTTAAGCAGGAATCAAATGAAGTTAAGAAACTAAAAATAGGTAGCAAATTTTGCTATGGTTATTTTGATAAGAATGGTGAAGTATACAAAGTATATCAGCCTCATAGTAAAAAGCATAAGTTTTTTAAAGCAAAGCAATATCTGCAGGGCTTTGATCAACTTAAGTTTAACCAACCTTATTTAGTTATATGTTCATCTTTAAAAGATGCAATGTGTCTTAGAAGCATGGGTTATAACATAGAAGTTATAGCTCCTGATTCAGAGAACACTATGATTAAACCTCATATCATGAAGCATCTTGATAAAAAGTATAAGAAAGTTATTACATTATTTGATAATGATGAAGCAGGTAAGAATGCTGTGGACAAGTATGCAAATACATATAAAATCCACGGATGTGTTCCAACTATATGTAAAGACATATCAGATGCTATGGTAGAGATAGGATTTGATAAGTTGCATGCAATGCTAAAACCATTATTGAAAGAAACTTTAAATAAATAAAATGGAATTACACCAAGTACCCAACAATAGTAGAATAAAAATAGTTACCAAAGATAAGGTACCGCCCGGAGCTCCTCCCGTTGAAGAAGGAGAAGAACTTAATTTTAGATCTATAGATGGAATGTATAGTTACTGTACCAGAGACAATGGTGAAGTAGTACATTTAGTTGCATGGACTGATGTAGAAATAATTAAAGATTATGTCAAATAAAAAATGGTGGATACCAGGTAACGTTCCTTCTAGTAAGAATGGTAGGCGTTGGACAGGTAAATACTTTATAGCAAGCAAAGCCGTAATGAATTACAGAAAAGAAACAAAAGATATTTATCTTAAATATACTGAAGAGTTCAAAAAAGAACTTGAGAAGCATGAGCTTCCAGTAAAAATATCTTTTAGATTCATTAGAGGTAGCCGCCATAAGTTTGATTATATAAATCCTGCACAGACAGTGCAAGATGATATGGTTAAGTATGGTTGGATAGAAGATGATAATGCAGAGTTTATAATTCCTGCATTTGATCAATATACTTATGATAAAAAGAACCCAGGAGTATGGATAGAATTAATAGAGAATGGACAGAAAAATAATAACAGTTGAAGAATTTTTTAGACTAAAAGAAATGTTTAATGCATCCAAAGAAGATCAACAGATTGCTTGGGAAATATTTGACAGTCAATATGAGGATAAAATAATAATAAGCCAGTTGATGGCAAAAGCTCTTATGTTTAAAAGCAGAAGAAATTTTATTGACACTGTTAAGTTTGAGTTCATTGCTGATTCTAAAAAATTATATTCTTTTATAGATATAAATACTTTTGATAAAATATACATGGATATATTAAATAAATTACTAGATGATTAACATACAAGATCAGGTTGCACGGACAACCAAGACGTTAATATTTACAGAGCCCTTTTACGGGCTCTTTTTAATTGGTATCAATAAGAAGTTTACAGATCAAATTCCTACAGCAGGAGTTAGTAAACATGGCATTGGTATGCAATTGACTATAAACCCAGAGTTCTATAATGAACTCAGTGAAGATCACAGATTTGGATTAATTAAACATGAGCTTTTGCATATTGCATTTGGTCATTTAATATTGAGAGAATTATATTCTGATCACAAGCTATTTAATATAGCAGCTGATTTAGAAATTAACCAGTACATACTGGAAAGTAAATTACCTGATGGTGGTTTATTACTCTCAAGTTTTCCTGAATTAAATCTTCCTAAAAAAGCAGGTACAAAAGAATATTATAGACTTTTAGAACAAGCACAGGAAGATGGGACATGTCCATCTCTAGATAGTTTAATGGACAAAATGGATGGCAACTCACAGTATTGTCATGCAGGTTGGAAAGACTTTGATGATTTACCTGAAGCTGACAAGAAATTAGTGCAAAAGCAAATTGAGCATCAATTAAAGGACAGTGCTGAACAAACAGTAAAGAAGCAAGGTAATATACCAGGGGAGCTGGCTGAACTCATAGAGAGGCTTACACACATTGAGCCACCTAAGTTTGATTGGAAAGGATACCTTAGAAGATTTGTAGGTAATTCAAGTATAGTCTATACTAAAAAGCTGAGACGTAAGTATAACAAACGTTATGCAGCAAATCCAGGACTTAAAATTAAATTCAAGAACCATATACTAGTTGGTGTTGACACAAGTGGATCTGTAAACAATGATGAGCTAAAGGAATTCTTTAGTGAACTTGCACATATGCATAAGACAGGTCATAAAATTACAGTAGCACAATGTGACACCCGCTTAAATAGTGTAAAAGAGTTTAATCCAAGAAAGGATTGGGAAATACATGGTCGTGGTGGGACAAGCTTCCAACCAGTAGTAGATCATTTTAATGAAAACAAAGGGCAATATACAGCCCTAATATATTTAACAGATGGTGAAGCATATTCTCCAGAGGACTGTCCAAATAATACCTTATGGGTATTAAGCAGTATCTCTGATATGAATAATGAACTACCAGGACAAGTAATTAAACTAAATTAATAGAAAATGGCACAAGTAAATTTAAATGTAACAGAGCTAAAAGGATTTGTAAATCACATAATCACTAACAATAGGTATCTACAAGCAGAAGGAAAGAATTCTGTATCAGTAGAAGTTGTAGGTGAATCAGGTATTGGTAAGACTTCTACTATAGTAGAGCTTGCTCAAGATAATAACCTGAAGTTTGTAAAGCTTAACCTTGCACAGATAGAAGAGT
>Ga0233438_10000685_pt1 | contig 41453 bp, 66 predicted proteins | sample SI_123_September_FD_182720 | JGI IMG/M metagenome (GOLD analysis project Ga0233438, IMG submission 182720) | Seawater microbial communities from Saanich Inlet, British Columbia, Canada - SI_123_September2016_10_MG | ecosystem: Environmental > Aquatic > Marine > Inlet | place: Canada: British...
CACCAGTGTCTAGGCACACAACATCTACAAATGCTGTACCAAACAGTTTGCGTAGGTTACGCACTCTAAGCTCTCGAGCATATGGATCTAAACTTAGGCTAGTAATAGCTAGGAAGTCTATGTTGTACTTCTCGTGTAGCAGTTTAACATAGTGTTGTGCATCTCTCAGGGGAGGTAGAAAGCCAATTGCTGCACTTTCATTGAACTGTTTGACCATCTTTGATCCTGCTTCAGCACTCATGCCATAGCGTTCACCGATGTTGTACATGAATTGATATCCGTCTACTAGTAGGTGTCCGTGGTGTTCCATCCAAACTGAAAAGCCTTCTTCCCAGTCCAGTACGACTCCGTCTACATCGGTTAATATGGTTGTTCTTGGCATGTTACCCTCTTTTGTTTTATACATTATACAGCTAGTATACACTCAGTAGAGGGTGTTGTCAACCTATTTTTGCAAATGTGTTGCTAACAAATTCAACGGTTGCTGTCACAGCTGCGACTGCATAGTCTACCACAACACCACCTTCTTGTGGGTAATAGTACACAAACACACAACCTAGGATAAATCCTACAAATATATTGTTAATCATCTTCTAGTATCTCCGCTCTGTCAATATCCCATACATCACCGTAGTCTACCACATGGCGAGTCTGGTCAAATATGTCTATGAGTTCAAGTTTACGTGATTCTGCATCACGTTTGACAATAATGCCTGTGCTTTCCCAGTCACCTGGTCCTTTGGCAGTTGCACCTATCTTAAGATTGGCCACAGGCTTGCCGTTGCTGTCCAACATACGTGTTGTACGAAAACGAGCGGCCCATGTTTCTCCTGCTACAATATCATCTGGTGTAAACATCAATTGTCCTCTTTGGTTTGATCTATGTTAATAAACACTGGCTCTTCTCCACAGCGAACACAAACATCGTAGTCGCGATAGCCATAGGTTTGTGAGTTATCTAATTGTAGATACTCAGGAACACTTGTACAACCTTGCACAAGCAGTAGAGCTAATAATAGTGTGATTCTCTTATTCATATGCTTATTATATGCTCTTTGTGACTAGAAGTCAACCGATAAATAATTATGCAGAAGGAGAATCCCATGACACTACGTAATCTTTCACTGAACCTTGAATTAGGACAGACAATTCTAGTTGGTCCCAACAACAAACCAGCACAAATAACCAAAATTGAATTCCATGAAAAGACAGGCGAGGTAAACATTAATACGACACAAGGGCCACGCAAGGCTCTTACGTTTAAACTATGTGAACAGACTCAAGACCAATACGAAGAGCCTGCAGACAAATACAGGTAAATACTTGCATGCGTGTAGAAGAACTATTTGAAACAGATGAAGACTTAGGTGAATGGGCCGCGACTCGTAGCCTATGCAAAAGCTCAAAACCCGACTCAGCTATCGGAGCAAGTGCTCTAGCCAGTTGTAAGGCACAGGGCTATCGTAGGCGTGACGGAGACAAGAGTCACAAGATATCAAAAACCAAAAGAGTTAAAGTTGGTGGAAAAAAAATAAAAGGTAAGAAATATGGCGGACCACTACCAGACTGGAGTTAAATTGAATTGCAAGGGTAAACTGCTTGTAGCAACTCCCAGACTAGACCGTGATATGTTTCGTAAAACGGTTATATTTGTTTACGACCATTCAAAAGCAGGATCGCAAGGCTTTGTGATCAATAGACCATCTCCAACCACAACAATAGGTAAACTATTTGAAAACAACAGTGTACACAGTTTAGGACACGTTGATGACAAACTACACCATGGCGGCCCAGTAGGCGAACGCAACATATCCATGCTCCACTCAGGAGAATGGTACAGTCAAAACACAGTACCTGTAAACAAGTACTTCTCAGTCAGTAGCGACACTCACATGTTAGAAAAGATGAGCATGATGAATGAACCTAAAGAATGGATGATGCTTGCAGGTAAGAGTGCTTGGGCACCGGGTCAATTAGAAGCAGAACTTGAACAAAACTGTTGGTTAACACTAGATGCTGTTCCAGCAATAGTTTACACAAGCGGCACAGATCAATTATGGGATCTATGTGTTGATTTGTGTGGACAAGAAATGATTAACACCTACTTCTAGGCAATCACAAGCAAGTCTGCACAGCAAAGGAAGAACAATGAAAACCTTGCTTATGTCCTTGATAGGGATATGCATAACTACAGCCGTAGCGGCTCAACAACCGCCCAATGACGTAAATTTTGCATTTACAGCACCATGCGATAAACTAGTGCCAATGGCACAGGTTATTAAGAAGTATGGCGAACTACCGTTAGTATCAGGTAAGGGCCAAGTGCGTCATATTACAGGACAGGTACTTGCAGGAACAATTACTCTATGGTTAGAACCCAGTGGTAAAAGTTTTAGTCTTTCGTTTGACAACGGTCAACTGGCCTGTATGCTCGCTACTGGTAAAGAAATGTATCCCGCACAATAAATACTTTTATTGCAAGAGGAACATTTGTTTATGAGTGACGTACTAATACTCAACGCAGACGCACAACCAATATCATTTTTACCCTTATCAGCTGTCCAATGGAAAGAAGCAATCACATACATGTGGTTGGACAAGTGTACCGTGTTGGACTGGTATGATGATTGGGTAGTGCGTTCAGAGTCATGGGAGACTAGAGTTCCTAGTGTTATCATACTCAAAGACTTTATGCGGCGACGGCGAAACCCACGTTTCTCCAAAGCCAATCTTTATATACGCGACGAATACACTTGTCAATACTGCAACACTCCTTACACTAAATCCAACCTAACCCTAGATCATGTTAAACCTTTGAGCCTTGGTGGCAACACAAGTTGGGAGAATATTGTGGCGGCCTGTGGGCCATGTAATACACGTAAGGGTAATAAGTTGCACATGAAGCCTATTGTTCAGCCATATAGGCCAGATTACTACGAGCTAGTAGCCAAGCGTAAGAAACTAGGGTTTGATGTGCGCCATAAGAGTTGGCTTGCTTATCTTTAAGTTAGATTAAAACTAATTGAAATACGTTCTACGTCTGTTGTATTACTGTCTACACTGTGATACAAATAACTAGGCCAAAGATACATATCTCCTGCTCTAGGCTTTATAGTGTAGTGTGCGGCAGTAGCAGAACTAGGTTTGTCTGCTTGACTGTGTCCAGGCCACATTTGATTCATACCCATGTTCATGATATGTAAATTGCCTGCACCTTCGGGTGCTTTGAGATAAAATACTCCACTTAATACACCCCCGTGGTTGTGTACTTGGTTGTGACTGTTGAGGGTGTTGTTTATATTGAACCAACACTCCTCAACATTAATATGTTGTTTGATGTGACCTAATTCGTTAAAGGCCTCATCAGAACTTTCACATAACCACCGCATAAAAGGATGCATAAACTCTTGTGTATGCAAATTGGGCAAACTTTGATACCCGTGAACATTTGATCTTACAATACCTTTTGAACTTCTAGCATACTTTTGTATGTTAGTTTCTAATGAATCCATGTCTCCACGATATTCATATTTAAACAACGGTATTGTAAAAATGTCATGCTTCATGCGTTCTCTACTCTTTACTTTAACCAGCCAATTTTATTGCCTAGCTGTTCTCTCTTTGTATGTTCTTCAACTGATCCTGGATATCTCCAAGCCCATATTGCAACTAAGAGCATTGAGCCCCCAGTCCACGCAACAGCAGCCACATTATAAGTAGTAAACCAAAAGAAAATAAGCGACGATGCCATTACTATTATCATTGCGTATTTGCCCTTGGTTGGAAAAACTCTTTTCTGTGTCCAGTTAGTGAGGAACGGTCCAAAGTATTTGTGATTGTATAACCAATCATGCATCTTCTTATTACTCTTAGCAAAACAATATGCCGCAAACACTAAAAAGATGGAGAACGGGATTCCAGGAACAACTACACCAATGTAGGCCATTCCTAGTGATAGGAAACCAAGTCCCATCCATAGATATTTTTTAATCATATAAACTCCTTCCGTTCTATATTATATAGCGAAATAAGATACTAAGAAGAAGTAAGTTGAATAGTGAAGTATTTGATCGATAGATGTTATCCACCACCAAGTTGTTCCTTTACCCTTTACTTTGAATAATCTACATACTTGATGTTTGAAAAAATCTATATTCCAATGAGCTACATAGTCTACAATACCAATTACTATTGCAAGGTATATGTCTACAAACAACAAACTAACTAAGGAAGTTAATAAGCCGTGATGTATATAATGTTTATGACCATTGCCCCAATAGTCTAATTTGTTTATGCCCTTTAATTGATTTTGTAAGGCTAAGTCTGCTATTGCATGTTTGAATAATAAGGCTAGGAAAAACAGTTCGTTCATTTCATTACATTCACAAGGGCGGAAACTAATTCGCTCATCATTGCATCAGTATGTAATGGTGTAGGTGCTATGCGTAATCGTTCTTGACCAACAGCAACAGTAGGATAGTTTATAGGCTGAATATATATGCCATACTCATTTAACAGTTCATCACTGTATTCTTTACATTTAACAGCATCACGTACCATTACAGGTACAATGTGTGTACATGCTTCATCTAATACTTCTATACCTGCACGTTCTAATTTCTTTTTAAGTTTACGTGCGGCTAATTGATGTGTATCTCTTAATTCATTATGATCTTTAAGATACTTTATACTAGCCATAGCACCAGCACATATAACAGGGCTTGTTGATGTTGTGAATATAAAGCCAGATGCTACTGATCGTATTGCATCAACTACATCTGTATCTCCTGCAATGTATCCACCTTGTACACCAAATGCTTTGCCTAGTGTGCCATTTACAATGTCTACTCTATCCTGTAAGCCTAGCTTCTCTAACCAGCCTGCACCTGTGTCACCGTATAGGCCTACAGCATGTACTTCATCAATATAGGTTATTGCATCATACTTGTCTGCAAGATCAAATATCTCCTCCATAGGACTAATATCTCCGTCCATAGAGTATACACTTTCAAATACAATACAAGGAGTGCGGTTCATATCTTTAACTTTTGCGAGAGCATCTTCTAAAGAATTCATATTGTTATGCTCCCATATAACTTTAGGAGCCTGGCTATGACGTACGCCTTGTATAAGACTAGCATGATTACTACTGTCGCTTACAAATACAATATCTTCTACTATATTACTTAGAGCAATAAGTGTCCATTCATTTGCAACGTAAGCACTTGTGTAAAGTAAAGCTGAACCTTTGTTATGTAGAGTTGCTAATTCGTGTTCTAATGCTACATGATAATGGCTTGTGCCACCAATGTTTCTAGTACCGCCAGACCCACTACCTGTCTGGTCAAGTGCGGTGTGCATAGCATCTATTACAACTTTGTGTTGACCCATGCCTAAGTAATCATTAGAGCACCAGTTTACAATGTTCTTAATATTGTATGGTCCGTACCAGATAGCTTCTGGGAACTCGCCACGTTCTCGCACAATATCATTAAACACACGGTACTTGCCGGTGTCCTTCAGCTTTTGTATAGTTTTATTAAATGGTTCTTTGTTAATCATTGTTAACATATTTATGAATAAATATAATACAGGAGTTACTATGCGAGCGAAAGATTTAATTAGAGCCGTGCTAGATATACTAGACGGAGAAGAAGAAGTTAAAAAAGACGATATCCCAAATGAACCAGGAGAGAAAAACTCTAGGTTCAAACAGATATTTGCAATGTTAGATAATCCATCTGACGGACCACTGGCAAACTCACCAAACGAAATAGTAGCAGATATAGATTCAGTAACAACAGATGCAGGCGGCGGCTATAATGGTCCTAAAGATCCTGCAGACATTAGAGTAAAAGACTCAGGAGCATACAATGGCAGCTAACGGTATATCAACACTAGCAAACAAGAAACTAAGACAAGAAGCAAAACTTGCACAGGCTAACGCAGACAGAGCAGCTCGAAATGTAGTTGAGCCGGGACGTTATGCAGATGTCACAGCAGACATTAATCAACTACCTACCAAGTATGACACAGACAACAGTCTTATTGACAATGCTAACACAGGCGGACTGAAGCCTGGCAGACCTTGGGCAACATAAATACTACTAGATAATAGGATAGATATATGGCAGTAAAAATTCAACTACGCAGAGATACTGCCGCTAACTGGACAGCGGCAGATACAGTATTAGCTCTAGGTGAGCCTGGCGTAGAAACAGATACACTTAAACTTAAAGTCGGTGATGGCATTACGGCATGGACATCACTAGCCTATTCGATATCCTACAACTTCAACGATTTAAACAGTAAACCTACTACACTAGCAGGCTATGGCATAACAGATGCACTTCAACTAGCAGGACTTAGCGTAGGTGCAGAAGGTACTGCCGCAGGCGATGGCGCTATTGCTTATGATAACACAACAGGTGTGTTTACATATACACCTCCAGATACTAGCACGTTCTTAACAAGTGTTGCATACGCAGACCTAACAACAACACCTACTACACTAGCAGGCTATGGCATTACAGATGCTGTGGCAAGTTCTGCTATATCAACATTTGGTGGCACCTTAGTTGATGACGCTGATGCAACAGCGGCAAGAACAACACTAGGGTTAGGTACCGCCGCAACAACAGCCGCAACAGCTTACGCAACATCTGCACAAGGGTTATTAGCAGATACAGCACTCCAGCCCAGTACAGCAATTAGCGTAGGTAATATTGAAACCTCAGGGTATCTAAGAGGCCCTGCTACATTTACTATTGATCCAGCGGCACACGGAGACAACACAGGTAAAGTAGTTATTGCTGGTGACCTACAAGTTGATGGTACACAAACAACTATCAATTCTACAACACTAGACATAGACGATATAAACATTACACTAGCAAGTGGAGCGGCAGGTAGTTCTGCGGCTAACGGCGCAGGTATTACAGTAGATGGAGCAAGTGCTACAATTACATATGTACACAGCACAACTAGTTGGGACCTGAACAAGCCTGTAAATGTAACAGGTAACTTTAATGCTGATGGCGACTTGTTTAACTTTGGTAGTGGTACTAAAGGTAGACTACAAATTAAAGGTGGATCTAATGAAGATTCACAGATTAGATTCTTTGACGGAGCAACAGCAAGAGCACGTATTGGTGTGCAAAGTGGAACAGCAGCACTTGCTCTAAGCGGCTCAGATACTATGACACCCGACGTTACTATCGACGTTGATGGTAATGTTGCAATAGTTGGCACACTAGATGTAGACGGTTCAGAGATACTAGTAGGCACAACAGGATCACGTTTTGCAGAAAACAATTTAAGATTTAATGCCACTGGCGATTCTTACGTAGATGTAAACACAGTTGGTGCAGAGTTAAAGGTAAGAACTAGCGCGGTATCTGCACTAGACCAAACTATTGTTAGCTTTACAGATGCTGGAACAGTATTCAGTGTAGATGCAAAGTTTAACGAAGGTATTAAATCAAACTACAACGACAACTTAGAAATATACACAACAGCAACAGACAGTTTTATTACTGAAGCAGGCACAGCCGGTAGTTTATTTTTACAAACAAACAATGAAATAAGTTTACGTTCTACTCTTGCTGAGTATGGACTTACATTTAATGTAAATGGTTCGCTTGATATATTCTATGACAATGCTAAGAAACTAGAAACAACAGCCAAAGGCGTAGAAGTTACAGGTGATGTAGCACTAGGTGCTATTGATACAGATATTACAACAACTGAGTCGGCAATGTTCTTGTATGACACAAGACTTGATTCAGATGGCGGCGCTTGGAGAAGACGAGTACAAGGCACTAGTTGGTATAATGAAGCACTTAACACATCAACAAGAGGAAGTAGAAAAGACTTTCCTGCGGTAGCATTAATTGTTGCAGACAACACAGCAAACACAGTAACAATATATGATGCTGATCATCCTGACATGGCTATGTGGATGGTGTTTAATATTGATAACACTATGTGGATGAAACATGTATCAGGCGGACAAACTGTAGTCGATATTTTTGCTATGAACGGACAAATGTATACCTGTGGTGGAACAGACGGATTGCGTTTTGGCATAATGGATTTTGTTAGAGACAGTGGCGATATGATAGAAGCTGGATATCACTACACAGCAGAAGGTATTGCTAGTCGCAACAGTGAACGAATAGACAGCCAAGGTGCTAGAGGCGTTCTTAGAATAGCAGACAACACGGCTATATGTGTAACAGCAAAAGTGTTATCTGATACTCCTGTTAATCCAAGAACAGGATTGCAAGACCCAACTATATTTGTAGGCACAGCAGGAGGCCTATCAGTTATAATGTCTGATAGAGCAACAGTACATGATGGAACAAGTACAACAGGTTCTGCATACAGTTATGTAGGACATATTACTATTACACCTAACGGAGACTTATGGTATGCAGGTGATAGTTGGGATACCTATCTAAGTTTTAGAGATACTTATGTTATTGATCCAAGTGTTATAACAGCTGACTGGACTTGGGACAATGCTACTGATAATCTTACAACAGGCGGATATGCAATAACCACCACCAACGAAGCTGGAGAGATTAAAGTAGGTCATGTAAACGCTTCAGCATTTAACTTCTTAGCAGGACCAGCTGCTGGCACAAGATTAGATGGATTGGTACTATTTGATTTCACTGATACAGATGCACAAGTAACTTTGCATGCTCATATACAAACAGATCACAACACAGGTTGGCAACAGCGTCAAACTAAATTAGTAATTATGAGTGATAGTGATGACACTGACGTTGTAGGTTCAGGAGAACTTATTACAAATGGTGACTTTAGTGGCGGAACAACAGGTTGGAGTACAAACGGTACAAGTATAATTACAGACCAAGGCGGATACATAAGAGTAGATAGAAACAGTGGTTCAAGTGCAAATCAATGTTATCAAGATATTACAACAGTAGTTGGCGCAACCTACATGGTAAGAGCAAAGGTACTTGCAACCAACAACCAATATGCAAGCATCTATCATCCGGGTGGTGAAACAAAGTCAACAGCAGCTGCTACAGCAGATGTACTAACAGGCTCGTTTGTTGCAACAGGCACAACATCAAGAATTGAACTAGCGGCTACAGGTGGTGCATCTATTACAGCAGACTTTGATGACGTAAGTGTTATGCTTGCAGAAGATGATAGATCAGGTAATTTCCAATCAATTCCTGTTTACGGTACAATACCTAAGCAAGCATGTAACACAGGTACTGACTTAGTAAGTTACGGACCGTTTAGCACAAGCAACTATATGGAAGCACCGTATAACGATGACTTAGATCTTGGTACAGGCAACTTTACAATACAAGGTTGGATCAAACCAGTAGCAAGTACAGCCGTTCAAACATTATTCCATAGACGTAGATATGCAAGCAATGATAACACAATTGAAATTGGTGTAAACACTGATGAAACATTTTACTTCTACACTGGCGGTACTATGACAACACTCAGTGGCGATCCAATGAACGCAGATGCATGGCAACATTTTGCATGTGTAAGAGACGATGACGAACTACAACTGTACATTGATGGTCAATTAATAAGAACAGCCGCAGGCGGCCCTGACGATGTAAGCCATCCAGACAACCACACAAGAATAGGTGCATACATTAATAATACAGGTACAGTATCGTATCCATGGTTAGGTGAACTTGCATTGTTAAAAGTTAGTAGTAAAAAAGCAACAGCAAATGAAATAGCAAAAATATTTAATGATGAAAAGAAATTATTTGAACCAAATGCAAAAGCAACATTATATTGGGACGATACATCAAGTAACAAAGAAAGAATATCAGGACTTGCTTATGACTCAATTACTGAAAGAGTACATGCTGGTACAAGTTCCGGAAGAAGTGAGTTCCAAGGACTTGTAAGAGTAAATAATTCTACAGACGCTGTTGGAACAAATATAACAGCAATAGACGGAATGGTAGCAGAGGGATAATATGGCAATTAAAGTAACAAGACCCCAAATAGATCTTAGAGAAGAAATTAACAAAGCTCTTACACTAAGAGGACTTGAGAATCAATTAATAACAGTAAATGGACTTGTATCAGATGGCATGATACATGTTAAGAAAAGCGGCGGCGATGCTGAAGTTGAAGGGCTAAGATTAAGCCACGGACAGACTGTTTTTAATAATTCAACAGGCTTTGAGCATGCGATCGCACTAACCTTTGACCTACCTTCAGTTGAAGCCGGAGTCGAAAGTAATAGAGTAGCGGCAAAGGTAGTTGGAAGAAAAGGAGCCAATGGAACTAATGATTGGTACACAAACAGTGCATCAACAAACTTCAATGGCCAATTAGATTTTTACACAAGAAAAGATGATGTACTAACTAACCAAATGACCATAGACGAAGACGGCAACGTTGGTATCGGAGCAACTAATCCTACATTTACAGCAGTATCTGGCTCTACTAATCAAATAGGTTTAGAAATACAGAATGGAAATAACGATTCTTCTGCACATTTAAAACTTACTGGCCGCAACAATACAGGAACACCAGGAGTAGCTACATCTTTTGAACTAGTACATCGTGGTGATGCTCTTAAAACTAGTTTTATACACGCTGGAACAGAACGTATAACCATAGACTCCAGCGGCAACATTACTTTGGACTCAGCCATTGTTGCATTTCCAGACATAATGAAGTTAGATGGTAACGATGCATACTTTATATGCACAGCTGCTAATGGATACAGGTTCAATAACAGCAACGATGCCTTTAATAATATGATTATTGCTGAGAATGGCAATGTAACAATCCGAGGTCAGCTTTCTAAAGGCGGCGGCACTTTTAGAATACCTCACCCTGTTGCATCAAAAACAGCAACGCACGATTTAGTTCACTCCTTTATAGAAGGGCCGCAAGCAGACAACTTATATCGTGGTAAAATTGATTTAGTTGCCGGCACAGCAACAGTAAATATTGATACTGTTGCAGGAATGACAGAAGGAACTTTTGTGCTTCTTAATAGAGATGTGCAATGTTTCACGTCAAATGAAACAGGCTGGACGGCTGTACGAGGTACAGTTTCAGGAAATACAATTTCTATTGAAGCGCAAGACAACACTTGCACAGACACAATTTCGTGGATGGTAGTAGGTGAACGTCACGACCAGTTCATGTATGACAATGAGTTTGCAGATGATGACGGGCATATTATTGTTGAACCCACAAAAAGACCAGACAAAATATAAGATTAACCCCGAGCTAGTTTCCTAACCCGGGGTTGCTTCGTTGTTTAATCCTTTATAAGAGCTATGCTCCTTTATTCTTTACTCGTCCGTTAGTAAACTTTACTTATTATTATTGACAAAGTTATAGAACTTTTCAGCAGCATCTAGGACAGTATCTACTCCTGGTACTTCAGGCATTTCTACCTTTGTTACTACTTCGTCGCCGTCTTTAGCAACAGTAGTTTCAAACGCACCCCATTTAGCATGGTAATCTTGCCATACGTTGGATTGCGCCATTTCTAAAACTTTGGTACGAATCTCGTATCCATTCTTATTAGTTTTGATCTGTGGCATTGCGGCTTTAAACATTTCTGCAATTTCTTGCGTTTGTTTCATAAGTGCTTCACCATACTTGGTTTCTACAGTCATATTATTCTCCTCTGTGTATGTGTGTAGTGTTATTAATAATAACGTATTATTTAGTGCTTGTCAACCACTAACATAATTTTTTTTAGGTCTGTACCAATTCTTTTGATGGTACAACTTAGCCAATAGATTGACTATTTCTTTCTTGTCTGCATCATTGTCAAATGATGTTTGAAGTAAATGTAGAGCACGTTCAATATGCTCTACATCTTTTACTGTTAGATTAAAGTTACCATTTGGTTTCATACTGTACTTAGTTCGGTTAGAACGTCTCGTACATTTTATGTTTGAACTCAGATATTTCGTCAGCTTTTTTATAGTAGCCTTTGTTTCTTAATTCACGAATTGCCATACAGTAACTTCTGTACTCCATTGCTTTTAGAAACTTTCTAAACATCTTTGTTGTCTTTCTGTAGCATCAAAGCCTTTGCTTCTTTATGATATCCCATACGAGATAGTTCAGATGCAGCTCTTGCTCTACCTGCTGACTCGCCCAAAGCAATCATACCTACTATAATACATGTAAAAAACTTGTATACAAGTGGTAAAGGGTTACGAATTTTGACTGGTGTATTTCCTACAACTTCCATTATACCCACCCTTTTAAATTATGATTAACAGAACGGTTAAGAGTGCTGTCGCCATATGCAATGTTACGGATGTCACCGCGAGCAATGCCTATGTCATTTAACTCATAATCTGATAGTGATGAAAGATCTTTGATTGTTTGTCTTACCTGGGCTCTGTAAGCGAGTTTGGCTTTAATTTTTTTAAACCAGCTTGCCAAGCCAGTCAGACCGATTGTGTCGGCCGCCATTATCAATGTAGTCACAATGACTCTCCTTTATGTGTATATGTGTGTGATAGCAGGTCTGTCACGTACCCCTGGTCTTTGCTAGGCGTCACCTTTGTATGGCATAGGAATGCCCTTCATTTTTTATGAGCTGAAGACGCTCTAAATAGTACAGGATCACTGTCCTATTCGCTACTATTTATATAACAATAACACTATATTGCAAGGATTACTAGTGTTAATTTTGCATTGCCGTTATGCAAAGTTTGCATATGTTGGACAACTGTAATCTGTTTGTAATCATATATTCGTTAAATAAAAGCAATGGGAACAGGTGTTCTCATTTATTGTGAGCGATGGGGTAAAGCCATCAAGCAAGGAGAAAAAAATGAAAGCGATAATCACAGCAATACTAATGTGCATTATAACAACTACAGCCTATGCAGGACCGTATGTTGAATACAAGCACGAACACCAACACAAAGATTGGAAGTTTGACAAGAACACAGAACATCTACGTATTGGATACAAGGCTAAAAACAACCTTTACTTTGAACTAGGACCAATGACAAACGGCCATAGTTACGAAGCAGGTTACAAAGTAAAATTAAATAAATTTACTTTTAAAGGCAAACTAGAAACAAAAGACACAGGCATATCCAAATCAAAGTTAGAAACGGAAATTCGATATAACTTTTGATTGACAGTAACATTGGGTGATGTTACAGTTAAAAAATAGTAAGCAATTTCGCTTACTAGATTGTGAGCGACGGGGTAAAGCCGTCAAGCAAGGAGTAATAAAAAATGGAAGCACTCACTTTATGGAGCCTCGTAGGGTTCCTATTCGCAGCATACGCTGTAATTGCCAACGACTCAGTACAGACTCTCGGTACATGGATGGCATCAAACAATGAGAGATTCAACTACAAAACTTTATGGGGAGCAGCAAGTGCGGTGTTACTTGCAACCTTATGGTATGGTTGGAGTGTAAATGGTGGCGACATCAGTTACGGAAGACTTAACAAGATACCCTGGCAAGAAGTACAATGGTATCATGCAGCCGCGCCTGCAATACTTGTTGCACTAACACGTTTAGGTGTACCAGTATCAACTTCGTTCTTGGTCTTATCAGTATTTGCTTCAACTTTCGTGTTGGAGAAAATGCTTATGAAATCAATAATGGGTTACGGTGTAGCCGCAGGTTTTGCATACATGGTATGGTTTGCTATAACAAAGTATGCAAACAGTTGGTTTGACGAAACGAAACCAGTAAGCGAAGAGAACAAGAAGTTTTGGCGCATTGCACAATGGATAGCAACTGGTGGCTTGTGGTGGACATGGCTTAGTCATGACATGGCAAACATCGCTGTATTCCTACCACGTGTAATTCCTGTGGACTTAATGTTCCTAATCAGTTTTGTATTTGTAGCAGGTATGTTCTTTATGTTTAGAGAACGAGGTGGTAAGATACAACAAATTGTTCTAGAGAAGCATAATACAAAATATGTAAGATCAGCAACACTGATTGACTTATTCTACTGGTTGTGCTTGTACTTCTTCAAAGAGCTCAACGATATTCCTATGAGTACAACTTGGGTATTTGTTGGTCTACTTGCAGGACGTGAACTAGCAATGGCTACATACTATGGTAAGCAAAAAACTAAGAGTGTGTTTCCACTAGTGGCAAAGGACTTTGGAAAGATGATGGTTGGACTTGGTGCTTCGGTAGCATTGGTTCTTATGATACATTATATTATTCTACCAAACGGACTATAATCCACAACAAAAATAAAAAGACGTTTCGGCGTCTTTTTTCTTGACTTTTAAATCGTTTGTATATATACTATACAGACACTAACAAATTAACTATCCGCAAAGGAAAGGACACAGTTTGAAGATGAAAATAATCGCAGGTAATAGCAATAGGGCATTAGCACAAGATATTGCAGAACACTGTTTTGCTGGACTGGTACCAGCTACAATATCAACATTTGCAGACGGAGAAACAAGCGTCGAGTTTGAAGAAAACGTTAGAGGCGAGGATGTGTTTATTATACAAAGTACATCATCACCTGTAAATGATAGTTTAATGGAATTGCTTATTATGATTGATGCGGCAAGACGATCAAGTGCTAGTCGTATTACTGCTGTTATTCCTTACTTTGGTTATGCTAGACAAGATCGTAAGAGTGCAAGTCGTACTCCTATTACAGCAAAACTAGTTGCTAACCTATTAACAACATCAGGCGCAGATAGAATCCTTACAATGGATTTACATGCAGGACAGATACAAGGTTTCTTTGATATTCCAGTGGACGATTTAACAAGCCGTAAAGTATTTGCTAAAGACATCAAGTATAAAGTTAACACAGAAGAGCCAACAGTATTTGTATCACCAGATGCAGGTGGTGCTGTTAGAGCTCGTAAGTTTGCAGACATGTTCCATGGAGACATTGCTATTGTAGACAAGCGTAGGCCTGAAGCAGGCAAGAGCGAAGTAATGGCACTGATTGGTGATGTTGAAGGCAAACATGCTATTCTAGTTGACGACATTGTTGACTCAGGCGGAACATTATGTAGTGCGGCCAAAGCAATTATGGACGCAGGTGCATTGTCAGTTCGTGCTTATATTACACATGGTGTATTGTCAGGCGAAGCATGTAACAAGGTTGAAAAGAGTGTGTTAGAGGAGTTAGTAGTTACAGATAGTATCAACGATCGTTGTCCTAAGAACTGTAAAAAGACACGACAGGTTAGTGTCGCGCCTTTATTTGGTGAAGCAATCCGTAGAGTATCAAACGAAGAAAGCGTTAGTAGTTTATTTTCCTAACGCTGTTTCAATGTGTTTGATGTATTCGTCAATGCTGTGATCACTAAATGAGTCAACCTTACCAGCCTTAAGTCCCATCCATAAACCGCGGAACTTATCTTTGATACGTTGCCAAGAATTTAAGTTACGAACGTTGCCATAGGCGTTGATGTAGTGTTTAGTGCCATGATGCTTATAACCCATAAACGATGGAGGAACTGTAGTAACAATATCATTATTGTTTCTCCATCTATGGTGTTCAACACATAGGCTATCACAATATCCTTTCCAGCCTACACGAGGTGATCCATATGTGTAAAGCTCTATTGGATCATTAAGGTCGATATTATGTCTGCAACGACTTGCCATTATAGTAGCCATTGCCGCCCCTAAACTATGTCCGGTGAACCAAAGTGTCTTAGTAACATTTGTTTTACGTAAAACATCTTCTTCAACCATTGGCCATAGTTCATCAACTTCTGCTTTGAAACCTCTGTGTACACGACTCATGGTTTCTGCAAGAACTGGTAGGGCTTTTAGATCTGCCTTGATATCATTAAACTCTGCGGGTTGTGTTCCTCTGCAAGCAATTACTAGATCAGTCTTATTCATAAAGCGGTATGCTTGAGCTCCGTTTCTGTCATAAAACTCTGTTGTTGTAAATCCTAATTTTTTTGCTTGCTCTTTTGCTTCATCGAAGTTACAATATGCTACTTGTGATAGTTTCGCAAATAACAATGAACGTTCGAGAAAGCCTAGTTTTTCTATACCTTGCATGGGTGCCCTCCATTATGTACAGTTATTTATTGTTATTGTAACTAAATACACATATAGGAATTAGAATAATGCGTAAGAAAACACGAAGCATACTAGAAGAACTTAATAACTTAGGTAAACCTAAGAATGATGACCTTCTAATTGAAGCAACGGCAAGTAACATAATTGAAAGCTCTATTAATTTGCTTAATATGATTCACCGTGTTTACGATCAAGACAATGCCGCTGAATTAGAAAGACGTTTTCTTAATAGTATTAGATCTGGCGACCCTAGAAAGTTTAAAAGAAGCATATCAAGAATTATTGAAGGAAAAAATAATGATACTGAATGAAGGTGGAAACATATTCCAAGGTACAGAACCGTTTGATCATAAGATAATACCTGCTATGATGAAACAAATTAACTCTGTAACAACTAAAACAGGTGCCAAAGCATTACCAATTGGATCAGGAGCATCACCTACACCAGGTAAGATAAGCGGCGACCTTGATATGATTATTGACGCTGGAGCATTGTTTAAGCATTTTAATGTTACAACTCCTAAAGATGCAAGAATAGAATTAGAAAAGTTATTTCAACAAGCAGGATATGAAACAAAACGTAGCGGAACAAGTGTCCATGTTAAAACAACAGCAGGCAAAGCAGCACAGCAAGTTGACATAATGGTTGTTGCCAATGGCGACACAGCACAAAAGTTTCACGTTCATGACATACCAAAAGGTTCACCGTATAAAGGTGTACACAAGCAAATACTAATTGCAGACCTAGCAAAGAATACAAAGAATGAAAATCATCCAGAAGGCATGAAGTGGAGTGCATACAAAGGATTATTAGATCGTAGAGATGATGCTATGATATCTAATAACTTAGATGAAATTGCCAAGATACTTTTAGGTGGTGATGCCAAAGCAAAAGACTTAGCATCAGTTGAAGCAATGGTTGCTAAAAGTCCTAGGGCTAAAGACCTAGTAGACAAGCAAGAACAAAACGAGTTTGCTGACACACCATGGAAGAAATCAAAAGTAGCTGTAGAAACATTAGGTGAAAAACAACTACGTAGATTAAAAGAGTTACTTCCGCGATGAGATTTACAGAGTTTAGACATACGTTAACAGAAGCGGCCAAAGTTGGTAGAGAATATCAGCACTTGGAAGACCTTGTATTTGTTAACGGGTCTCAAGGCGCACTTAAAGCCGCTGACGTACTAGACAACTTAGGAACTGATAGTTCAGATGTTGCAATCAAATGGGACGGTAATCCTACTATCTATTGGGGTAGAGAAAATGACGGAACATTTGTAATGGTAGGTAAAAACGGCTGGGGCAGAAACAAAAGTAAGAGTGCAGAAGACCTTGCTAACTTTATTAAGAACTCAGGTAAAGGTGAAGAGTGGCGCGAAAAGTTTGGTAATGATATGGGTACAATTTTTAATGTACTTAAGAATGCAACTCCGCCAAGTGTAAATCAATATGTGTATGGTGATTTATTATATTATCCTGGTAAGCCGTATATAATTAACGACGGCAAAATACAATTTACACCTAACAAAGTTACATATACTGTAGATGCAAACAGTGACATAGGCAAACGTATTGCACAAAGTAAAGTAGGTGTTACTGTACACACACGTTACGATGAATTTGGCGACAAAGCAGGACAACCTATACAACAAACAGGCGAATTAAATAATAAAGATGTTGTTGTGCTAGGACAAACATATGTTTCACATCAACCTGAAGTTAATACAAAAGAAACAGATAAAATACGTAAGCAAGTAAATGCCCATGCAGGCCACATAGATAAGTTCTTAGCGGGTACACAGGGATTAAGTAATCCAGCACAAATCATTTACACCTATATGAATCATATGACTCGCACACGACAAATAGATAATATAGAAAACGGATTTTTTGATTGGCTTAAAACAAGCAAAGTTAGTCAAGGACAACAGGCAAAACTAGCGGCAATGAATGAAAGCAATCCAGAGGCATTGCCAGCAATCTTTAGTTTAGTAAAACAAATAATGATTGCAAAGGATGATGTCATTACACAACTAGACGGAGCAGATGCAGATATCAAAGCATCGACAGGCGATGAGCAAGGCGGCGAAGGTTACGTTGCTCAAAAGTCAAAAATAAAACTGGTTCCACGAACTAGGTGGCAACCAAACTAAAAGGAAAAATAAAATGAAAATTAATGAATTAATTTTAGAAGCAGACTTTGATATGGATTACCGTCCAGGTCTTGATCCGCATGGATCAGAATTAGACAAAGACGATGATAGTGTAGCGGTCAAACTTAAAGGTGAGCCTATGCAAGTCCAGCTTATGAGAATTGAAGATTCAGAAGAAGACGACGATATTAAAAATCCTGTAAGAAGTGTTGTAACTTCAGACAACGAGAAGATTAGAGTTGAACGTCCTGAAGCTGTAGCAATACTTAAAGCACTTAAGAGCCCAACAGGTAAGCCACAACAAAAACTACAACTTCAACAGAAAATTCAAGACTCAGCAGGGTTAATCAGCATTCTTAATATCTTACGCAAGAAGAAGTAATGGACTTTCTTAGAGCATTGGAAAACAATACTGAGATACAGCCTGACAAAGAGTCAGCTGAGTTACTCGGTAAGTTAGAAGAACTACAATTAGTTTTTAACGATCTAGAAGAGCTAGATGAAGGCGCATTTGACCGCATTGAAAAGCGTGTCGAAGCAAGAGACCTAGCTCTGTATAGAATGATTGTAGGTCAACGTAATATGATGCTCACTAAAAAGTTCTTAGAACTAGCACTTGCTGGCAAAAGCGTACCTAGCACAATGGTAAAAGGCTTTGTTCCTGCACTAGAAATGCTGGATGATATCGTTACAGCAGGCCCAGGATATGTTCAAATGCTTAAATTACTCCATCAAAGAGCCAAAAAAGGCTCATAATCAACATTTTTTATAAAAAAAGATAAATAATAATAAGCACTCCGAGGAGCTCGGAGCGTGTCATTAGATATTATATTTAAAGGAGAAATAAAATGGCAACACAAGCAAAAGTAAATGGTTTAACAACCGCAGGTAGTTTTTATGGATATGATCCAATCATCCTTAAGATTACAGGAACAAACGTAGCAACAGCAGATACAGCATCTGTAGACGGCGTAGCAGCTTTTACACAAGGTAACCTTTCAAAAGCAATTAGTGCAATTCAAACACAAATGAGCGTTGTACACGTTGGCGAAAGAGCTAACAACATTGTATGTGTAATGGTTGACTCAGCAACAGCAAACGCATATGTTTCAGCTAACACTGACACAGACGTAGCAGCAGCTGTTAAAGCATTAGTAGATACAGCAACAGGTGTAACATCAACTGTAGCAGCTATCACACTAACAGCAGGCGACTTAGCATAAGAATTCCTAGCTACCTTTAGGAACCGTGATGTTATAAAGGCGTCACATCAAAAGGCTCACTTTTTAAGTGGGCCTTTTTTTATGGCTATAAGTATTAACATGCGTTTTATATTAAAAACTTTAGTAGATATTACACCAACCTATGCTCGTAGAACTGAGGATAGATACATGTACAATCAACACCAAAACTATATGACAGTAGTTAATACACTAGGGTTGCGTAGTAATCCATTATCTGTTGTTGTTACAGAAGAAATAGAGTCTACAAAATACTTTGGCTCAACTTACACAGGTGAACAAAAAGTTTGGACAATTGAGTTTGAAATAGAACGTGAAGGAAGTTTAGAAGTACCTATGTTAAAAGAAGACTTTAATTTAGTGCCCTTTATACGTGGGTTGAGTGAATCTGTAGAGCTTGATAATTCCATTTTTCAATCAACTAATAAGAAGTATAAGAACATATATTTTGAACAGATATGATAAATAAAAGTATACAACAAAAGTATACAACAAAACAAACAGGCATCTATTTTAAGGCTAACTACGAGTTTACTTAACAAAATCCTTGAGCAGGATATACGGAGATAATAGATGGCCACCAGCCTAGAAAAGAAAAACCTAGAAGCACACGTTGATTTATGTCAAGAAAGATATGAACAACTTGAAGCACGTCTTACTAAAATAGAAACCAAAGTAGAACACATTCATAAAGATATCACCGATGGGCAAAAGTCTATGACTAAAGTGCTTGTTGGCACAGCTGGCACAATCGTTGCTGGTTTACTTTCCACAATAATCGTAATTTTATTAAACGTTAATTAATCCGATAAATAACTATATGTTATTAAGAGAGATTACCTTACCGCTTGACGATCTAGAAGAAGCTAAAATGGCTTGGGCTAAACGTGGCAACAAAGTTGTTCGTAAGTTTAGATGTGCTGGCGGCAGACGACATGGACGTATTGTTTCTAATATTGCTCAGTGTTTTGCAAAGCCTGACATGAAGAAACGTTTAAAACTTAAAGTTACTAAAGCAAGGCTTGGTGCTAAAATGGCACGTAAGGCACGTAAGACTAAAAGAGTAAGTTCAGCAAGTCGCAGAGTAGCAGCTCTTAATAAAGCAAGTAGACCAAAGAGATTATAATGTACTTAAGAGAGTTGACAGAAACAACTTCAATAGAAGAAGGAGCAACTAGCATTTACGGCCGTAAAGGCGGAAAGAATGTTCGTAAGTACAGATGCAACAGTGGTCCACGTAAAGGACGTATTGTTGCAAAGATGGCAACATGCACAGCACCAAAGAGTATTAAGAAAGCAACTACTCTTAAGAAAGTAAAACGTGCTGGAGCAAAACGACAAGCGGTTAAGATAGCAAGAACAAAAAGAGCAAACCCTGCATCAAGCAGATTACCTAAAGTAAACAAGGGTATAAGAACTAGACGTAAACAGTCTAAGGCCAAGAGGATATAAAATGAAAATTAATGAAATTACAGAAATGCAAGGATCTAAGCCTGCAATTATTAAAAACCTCAAGCCAGGACAAAGTGCAGAGGTAGATAATATGGACGGCACTAAAACTATTATTGATCTTAAAAAGAATCCATCAGCACTACAAAAAGATCCTAAGACTAAAAAAGTCACTATAAACAAAAAGCCCCAACCGGGCACGAAAACCAATCCAGCAACAACTGTTAAAAGAGGCGACAAGGTTTTCGCAACACCAGGACAATGAAACTAAACGAGTTAATTAATAGCTTTAGTATAGCTATTTCGAATGAGGAAGCAGAGGTATTAGAAAAAGTAAACCCTGTGCAACCCCTACAAGGCTTTTCTCCTAGAGAACAAGTCATAATTGATAACTTAATAAGGAAAAGTCTAGTAAGTAAAATACTGAAAGACAATATTGTAATGGTGGTGCAAAATGAATTCGGAACTAGCTAATAGACTTGAAAGTTTAATAAACAGCAAGATACAAGATTATCCACTACCTGTAGTGAATGGTAACAGTATACGTATTAAGAACTACATTGTAAGATATAGTAAACGTGCCGGTGCATGGTTAGTATATGACAGCAAAGAAAATGTCCAAGCAGGAAAGTTCTTTGCAAAGACTAGTGCAATAGCATTTGCCAAAGTAAATGCGTCAAATGACTCATATCTAAGTGCAACTATAAACAGGCTAGATGATGTACTAAGCAAACACTATCAAGATTGTGTATTTTACAATCACAGTATGAAAGTTACTGAAGACGAAATCAAATATGATGTTTTATCTACTAGATTTGACATAAGTTATAGTATAGCACAAGACGTAAAGTCGCAACTGGATGAACTAATCCTGTGCTAGATGATAAATAAATATACAAAGAACAACACATAGGAAAGTTGAACAATGAATATAAGAGAAATATCAAAACCAATTACAGCTAAGGCACTTAATGAGAGCCTAGCAAAGAAGTTTGGCCAGCGTCTAAACTTAGAAGAATTTACACTTGTGCAACTACAAGATGCTCAAAACAAACTAAGAACAACACTTAGTCAAGTAGAAACAAAAGAAAGTTTCAACGCAACACAAACACCAGCATATCAAAAATCAAAACTTTTCCTAGATGTTCTTAATGCTGAAATTGGTGAAAGATCTGATATTGATGAGCCTGTACTTGAAGCAACTATTACTGAAGGCGAAGAAGATAAAGCAGAATTAGTAATGGCAGCCAAAGACATGGTAGACCGTGTAACGGGTTGGATGGAAGACACAGCAGAAATGCAAACAGAATCAATGCTTGAACTAGCAGATGCTATTAGAGACGAGATGGGTAGTGAGCAAGCTGAGTCATTCACTAACACTATTAAGCCAGCACTAGAGCAAATGTACGAAGTAATGGAAACTACACGTTCTGCACTTACAAACGGTGTAGGTATGCTTACAGGTGAAGGCGGCGCTGAAGAGCCTATGGGCGACGAGCTAGGCGATATGGGTGACATGGGTGACATGGAACCAACAGACGACATGGATGCGGAAGCACCAGCAGACGACATGGACATGGACATGGGCGATGACTTTGGTGCAGACGATGCTGCGGCAGGCGGAGAAGATGAAGCTGGTCGTGAAAAGCGTGAAAGTGTTGAGCGTTCAAAAAAAAAGCTCAAATAGCTGAAGCATTAGACGAATCTGGTACGCTAGTACAAATTATCAAAACAATTAAACCTGGAACAACTGTTAGTTGGGATAAACTCAACGGCTATATGAAAAAAGCAGGCGTTCCACAGTTTGATTATAACACATTCAAAGAAACATACGATTCAAATCCACAACTCCAAAAGCTAGTTAAGTTTGACCCACAAGGGGTAACTATTAATGATAGCTCAATGGATCAAGTAGGTAGCACTGAGCCTAGCAATGCTGACACAGTTGGCGCCATGGCAAAAAGAGCAACTAACCTAAGCGACTTATAGGTTGACTTTCCATAGTTATTGTAGTACAATACACTAAAGGAACCTATATATTATATGTCACTAATCATCGAGAAATACAAATACGAACGACTCAAGCGAGTTGAAGTTAACGGCAAACGTAAGTATGCCGCACCTGGCGGTGTACCAGTAGCAAGTGTAACAACTATCTTAGATGCAACAAAAGATAAATCACATTTGATTGCTTGGCGCAAACGTGTAGGCGAAAAGAAAGCACAAGAGATTGTAACCGAAGCTGCAGGCGTGGGTACACGTATGCACAAATACCTTGAAGACTATATAGAGTTTGGCGAATGGCCTACTTGCGGTAGTAATCCATATGCACAAAAAGCACATGCAATGGCAACTAAAATACGCGAAGAAGCAATGGGCGATGTAGACGAGATATGGGGAAGTGAAGTTCCTTTATATGTACCTGGTATCTATGCAGGAACAACTGACTTAGTAGGACAGTACAAAGGACAGCCATGTATAATGGACTTCAAACAAACTAACAAACCTAAGAAACCTGAGTGGGTATATGACTACTATCTACAGTTAACAGCGTATGCTCTAGCACACAACGAAGTACATGGCACAAATATACGTGAAGGACATATCTTTATGTGTTCACGTGATCTAGAATATCAACAGTTTGATATATGGCCAGACGAGTTTGATGACTGGGCGCAGGAGTGGTGGAAGCGTTGCGAAATGTATTATGAGAAACAAGCATAAATACATTATAGAAAGCAACTTAGGAGAGCGCAGTGGCCGTAGTACAAATCAGTCGTATACAAGTCCGTAGGGGACAAGCAAATCAAGGATCAGGTATCCCGCAACTTGCTGGCGGTGAATTTGGCTGGGCGGTTGACGCACAAGAACTTTACATTGGTAACGGTTCCGTAGCTGAAGGTGCTCCTGCTGTTGGTAATTCAAAGATACTAACAGAACATGATGACATATTCGAACTTGTAGGCACATATGCATACAAGAAAGGCGCAATTGATACCGGTGAAGGTATTGCTGTTGAGCGTACACTTAATGCAAGACTAGATGACATCGTAAGTGTTCGTTCGTTTGGTTGTGCAGGTGATGGATCAGACATTACTGCATCATTACAAAAGGCACTGTACGAACTTTACTTAAACCCTACTACAAAAACTAATCCACAGAGCAGAGTAATATTACATGTAGAGCCAGGAACTTATAGAATTAGTTCTACAATTAATATTCCACCTTTTGCAACTATTGCAGGAGCAGGTAAAGACAAAACTATCTTTATAAAGACAGGTGACTTTACTATGTTCCAAACTATTTCTAAAGACTCTACGTATGACGGTGTTGTAGCCAATGCTATAGTATATGGCGATCCAACAATAACATATGCAAACAGTTCGCAATACATAGAATTTAGAGACTGTACACTACAATCAGAAAGCAATGATGGTACACTACTACAACTTAATAGTTGTCGTGACAGCCGTTTTGTAAACATGCAATTCCAAGCAAACAAACTAGCAACATCTTCAACTAATCCTGCTGTATTAATTAGAAGCAAGAGTGATGCTGTAAGATCTGAATTTAATAGATTCGTTGATTGTGAGTTTGTAAACATTGGTAAAGCAATAGTTAGTGATCATAATATTTCACGTAATGAAATAGACGCATGTAAGTTCTATAACATTACAAAGGCCATTGAGCTAGGTGTTACACCTACTATTGGTCAAGCAAATGCTACCGACAATAACATTAGAGAATGTTATTTTGAAAACGTTGAGCAACAAGCAATACACATTGCAAATGGCACACGTAACTCTAGTATCAATAATAGATTTGGTCCTAGTGTGGGCAATAACGGCGGTAGCGAATTAACTGTTGCTCATAGTATAATAAAATTTGGCGAATCAGGCAATATTTCAGTTGACAATGAGTTCGATAGAACGTATAATCTTAGTATTAATCAGGCGTATATAGTTAGTAAACCATATATACCTGAGGTTGAAGGACCCGCGTTCTATGAACACGAATATACTGAGCAAGTTGAACTAAGCCAAATAGGTACACCTCAACTCTTGTTTAGGTTGCCCGCTGATACAAGTAAGTCATTTGACATTGACTACTGGTATAAGACAGACAGAGCTGGCATTGTGTTTTCTAGATCAGGTACTTTAACTGTATTTGTAAATAGAGAGAACAATAGCGTAAGCGTTATGGATGATTATGATATTAGCGGACTAGATAGTTTAGGCCAAAGCCTGCAATTTAGTGCAACATTAAACCAGTTAGAAACGGCATGGAGTGCTCAAGTGAAATATACTAACCAATTAGACTCAGGAAATTTAACTTTTAAAATACGTACACGAAGTTAACTTTAATGTTTGGTGAAAAATATTCAGTAAGACTCCAGGCCTGGCATGACTTTAGGACAGAGTTAGAAAGCCATCCAGATCCCCTACAGTACACAATCGACACGTATGAAAGTGTGCCTCAAGTTAGTATTCATACTGACCCTTGGGATCAAAAAATATGGCCTCAACCTTGGGAACTGATTTTAGAAAATCAGTACTGTTCCTTTTGTACTGTATTAGGAATGTGTTATTCGCTACAGTTAACAGACCGCTTTAAACAGGTACCTGTAGAGATACATATCTGTATAGATAGAGAAGACAACGAAACTTACTATCTGCTACTAATCGAAGATAGGATAATTGGCTATGAACCAGACACTCATATAGCCAAGTCTGATCTTCCTGAAACAATAATTTCGCAACGTGAGTACCACATGTCTGGGTTGCAATAAATATAAAACTTAATAGGAATGATAGAGGAGAACAATATGTCCAACGGGATTCAGATCGTAAAACGATCCGGCAAAAAAGAACACATCAACATTGATAAAATACACAAGGTAGTAGAATTTGCTTGTGAAGGTTTAGCCGGCGTGAGTAGTAGTCAAATTGAAATGAATGCTAACTTACAATTTTATGATGGTATGCCAACAAGTGACATACAAGAAATTTTAGTAAGAAGTGCTAATGATTTAATTAGTTTGGACAATCCAAACTATCAGTATGCCGCAGCAAGACTATTAAGTTATGGTGTAAACAAAGATGTATTTGGCGAGTACACAGCAATTACACTACAGAAAAACATTGAACTTAACATTAAGCGTAACGTATATGATCCTGAGATACTTGAAAAGTATACAGCAGATGAAATTGCTACACTTGACAGTTATATAAGACATAAGCGTGATGAAAACTTTACCTATGCAGGACTACGCCAAGTAGTTGACAAATACCTTTGCCAGGATCGTTCTAATGGACAAATATTTGAAACTCCTCAGTTTATGTATATGATGATTGCGGCAACATTGTTTGCTAATTATCCAGCAGAAACACGTATGCACTACGTAAGGAGATACTACGATGCGACCTCACTTTTTAAAATCAATATTCCAACCCCAGTTATGGCAGGTGTCAGGACCCCTGTTCGACAGTTTGCAAGTTGTGTTCTTGTTGATAGTGATGACACTCTTGACAGCATTTTTGCTAGTGATATGGCTATTGGCCGCTATACAGCTCAACGTGCAGGCATTGGCATCAATGCTGGAAGAATACGCGGGGTCAACGCAAAGATACGTGGCGGCGAAGTGGCGCACACTGGTATCATTCCTTTCCTAAAGAAGTTTGAAAGCACAGTACGTTGTTGTACACAAAATGGGGTACGTGGCGGTAGTGCTACTACACACTTCCCGTTTTGGCATCAAGAGATTGAAGACATCCTTGTACTAAAGAACAACAAAGGCACAGAAGACAACAGAGTACGTAAGTTAGATTACAGCATACAGTTAAACAAAACAATGTATGAAAGATTGTTATCTGGTGGTGATATTACTCTTTTCTCGCCGCACGATGTTCCGGGCTTGTATGAAGCATATTTTGGAGATGCAGATAAGTTTAAAGAGCTTTATGAAAAATATGAACGTGCTACAAGCATTAAAAAGAAAACTATTCCTGCAATGGAATTGTTTAGTGCATTAGTAAAGGAACGTGCAGAAACAGGACGTATCTACATTATGAATGTAGACCATGCTAACACACACAGCTCGTTTAAAGATACAGTTTACATGAGTAACTTGTGTCAAGAGATTACATTGCCAACGAAGCCACTTAATCATATTGATGACCCAGAAGGTGAAATTGCATTGTGTATTTTAAGTGCTATTAACGTAGGCACACTAAGAAACTTAGATGACTTAGAAGAACTATGTGAGTTGGCTGTTAGAGCATTAGAAGAAATTATTGATTATCAAAAGTATCCAATTAAAGCGGCTGAGATTAGCACAAAAGCAAGGCGTAGTTTAGGTGTAGGTTATATTGGACTAGCACATTACCTTGCAAAGAATCATGTTAAGTATTCTGATAAAGAAGCATGGAAACTAGTACATGACTTATCAGAAGCGTTTCAGTATTACTTGCTTAAAGCCAGCAACACTTTAGCGCAGGAGCGAGGACCATGTGATTACTTTAACCGTACTAAATACTCCGACGGCATTCTTCCTATTGATACTTACAAGAAAGATGTCGATAATGTAGTAGAAGGAAAGTTAAATTATGATTGGGATAGCCTACGTTCTAACATACAGGAACACGGACTTAGACACTCGACATTGTCCGCACAGATGCCATCGGAGAGTAGCAGCGTTGTGTCAAACGCCACAAACGGCATCGAACCACCTAGAGGCTACTTGTCCACTAAAAAATCGAAGAAGGGGCCTCTTAAACAGATTGTTCCCCAATACCAAACTCTAAAGAACCACTACAGCTTGTTATGGGATATGCCTAACAACACAGGATATATAAATATTGTTGCTGTGATGCAGAAGTTCTTTGACCAAGCTATAAGCGGCAACTGGAGTTATAACCCTACGCACTTTGAAAATAATGAAGTGCCTATGAGTGTTATGATTGGTGACTTACTAAACACCTACAAGTTAGGATGGAAAACTAGTTACTATCAGAACACTTATGATTACAAAACAGATCCAAGTGAACTGGAAGATGAAGAAGCAAAAGTAGAATTACCAATCGGCACCCAAGACATAGACGAAGAAGAATGTGAAGCATGTGCAATTTAATTCTTGACAAATAGAATAAAAGATAGTAGCATTGCTACACATAGGATAAGGAAAGTTTAAAATGGCGAAAACAGTATTCAACACTGATAAAGTTGACTTTACAAAACAAAACATGTTCTTCGGAGCAGATATGAACACGCAGAGATATGATACATTTAAGTTTCCTGTGTTTGATAAATTAAACCAAACGATGCTTGGATATTTTTGGCGTCCAGAAGAAGTTTCATTGCAGAAAGATAGAGCAGACTATGCTAACTTCCGCCCTGAGCAGAAGCATATCTTTACAGCAAACTTAAAGTATCAAACATTACTTGATAGTGTACAAGGACGTGGTCCGTGTTTAGCATTTTTGCCACACGTATCCTTACCAGAACTAGAAGGTTGTATTGTTACTTGGGACTTCTTTGAAACAATCCATTCACGTTCGTATACACATATTATGAAAAATGTGTACGCTGATCCAAGTGAAGTATTTGATACTATCTTGGACGACAAAGAGATTCTTAAACGTGCAGAAGCTGTTACTAAGAACTACGATGCATTTACACAAGCGGCAGACGCTTACAATCATCGTGGCGAAGGTAGTATGCTAGATGTCAAAAAGAAACTTTACTTGGCTATGATGAATGTAAATATCCTAGAAGGACTTCGCTTTTATGTATCCTTTGCATGTACGTTTGGCTTTGGCGAACTAAAACTAATGGAAGGTTCTGCAAAGATTATTTCATTAATTGCACGTGACGAAGCACAACACTTAGCACTTAGCACACACGTTCTTAAGAACTGGAGCAATGGCAAAGACGATCCACAAATGGTTAAGATTGCTAGAGAGTGTAAAGAAGAAGTGTACGAAATGTGGCGCACTTGCGTAGAAGAAGAAAAGGCATGGGCGGAGTACTTGTTTAAAGATGGTTCAATGATTGGACTTAATGCAACACTACTTAATCAGTATGTAGAGTATATTGCTAACAGACGATTAAAAGCATTAGGATTAGATGCAATCTTTAACCAACCTGTAAATACTAACCCATTACCGTGGACTACACATTGGTTGAGTAGTTCAGGCTTGCAGGTAGCCCCACAAGAGACTGAAGTAGAGTCTTATGTTATTGGCGGTATTAAACAAGATGTAAGTGAAGAGTCACTTAAAGGATTTAGTTTATGACAAATATTGTAGTATGGAGCAAACCAAACTGCCCGTTTTGTGACAAAGCAAAAGCAAAGTTAGATGCAATGCATATTAACTACGAAGTAAAGATGATTGGCACTGACGTACAGTTGGAAGATTTATTAGAGGCTGTACCAGGCGCAAGGAGTGTACCACAAATACAAATCAATGGTGAGAATATTGGTGGCTACACAGATTTATTAAAATATATTGAAGACACCAACTTCAATGGCACAGGATATACATTATAATGTTGATTCAAAAAACACACAGCATTGGTGACGTAGTTTCAATGAAGCTATCAACTGGTGAAGAAATAATTGGTAGATTAGAAGAAGAATCTGAAACAGGTTACAAACTTAAGAAACCATTTGCAATAGTAATGGGCCAGCAAGGCCTTGCACTAGCACCATTTATGTTTAGTACAGCAAATGACCAGTCAATGGCATTTAAGCATACTAACGTAATGACAGTAGGCATAACACTTGAAGAAATTTCAAAACAGTATGTCCAACAAACTACAGGTATTGTAACTTAATGCCTGGAATTAGTCGTGACAATGATACAGCAGGCGGAGATTTAATTCCAAGCCAATCAACTGTATTCGCAAATAGCAAACTAGTCATTGTTAACGGCGACAGTGTAGAAGGTCACGGGTCAGGCGAGCATGCCGGACCAACTATAACAGCAGGTTCTAAAAATGTATTCATTGGCGGAGTTGCTGTTGTTAATGCAGGTGACCTTGCTACATGTGGTGATGCCGCAACAGGTAGTGATACCGTAAATGTTGCCGATCCTAGCTAAACCACTTTTAACACCCCTTAAACGCAGATCTATTAAATAAATTTGTAATTATAATACAGGAGAGCATTATGGCGACACATGAAGAGATTGTACAAGCGTACAACAACTACTTGGCAGAGCATGCAACTTTCGAAGAGAAAGGTGTAAAGGCTGCAGCAACAAGAGCTAGAAAGGCACTTGGCGACTTAGGTAAACTAACTAAAGATCGCAGAAAAGAAATCATTGAAAAGAAGAACTCAATGTAATGAGTGGACAAAGAAGTTGGCTTAAATTTTGGGCCCGAACTGTTGGTATGCCAATAGGCGTTACCGATGATGACAAACCAGAGTTTTTGCCAATTACGCAACAGGAAGTACGGAGAGCATTAGCATTCCGTACTTTTTGGATTGTACTCCACATAATAACGTGTTTTATGATTATAGCAGGGAATGCGAAAGCAATATTTTTTAGTTAGCCAAAAATAGGAAACTGATTTTGATTAATTTACTAAATAATCTTTGCGTATGATATAAACGCGACAATAATAAAAAGGAATATTATATGAACAAACTATTATTATCAATAGTAGCAGCAACCTTTATGGCTTTACCAGCTTTTGCAGATGACTTCGACAAAACTGGTGTAAGCGTAACGGCTTCAAAAGGTGATTTATCTTTTGGCTACGCAACAGGAACACACGCTGACTTCGCAGATGGCGCTGATGTGTTCTCACTGGGCACTTCAGGCCCAGTAGCTAATGTTGGCTTACAATTCATTAGCAACGGCTCAACAGATGATTACAGATTGAATCTATCTAAAAGAGCTGATCTTACATTAATTAATTTAAATCTTTATGGTGTTGCAGAAGCACACTATGACTTTGGTGATTCATTTGCTAAAGATAGATTAGTATTAAGCCCATATGTAGGTATCGAAGCACCTGTTTTTGGTGTAACACCATATGTTGAAGTAGGCTACGATGTTAGCTCATTAGAAGGTGACTACCTTGACTTTAACAACCAGGACAGCTATGCAGCTGTTGGTGCTAGAGTAGCTATTAACGAAAGCGTTGAGTTGAATGCTCAAATCCTTCAAAAGATGGATACCGATTTTGATAGCACAGATAGAGAATTTGTAGTAGGGTTCAACATTAAGTTGTAATTTACCACAAAGTTCTATTTGAATTAAAAAGGGTTGCTTTGTTGAATTGCAACTCTTTTTTTATGACTAAATAATGTTAGTATATAACAGGGCAAGGGGCAAACAATGGCAGATATAAATCAAACAGTGGAGATGCCTACTAGCGAGGACGATTTTCCAGAAGCAGATATTATTATCGAAGATGGAGCGTTTGACGGGTTCGAAGGTAAGACAATAAACATTACTGAAAACGTAGAAAGTCAGGGCGATGTACAAGCAGGTATAGAATTTATCTATCATATGCGAGAACATATTATAGATGTAACAGTAGCCACAGCATATCTATTAGTAGTGTATGCAATTTATATGTGGATTAAAAAGAAACTAAGTTAAGAGGGCAAATAAATGTACGAATATAAATGTAAGGTGTTACGTATAGTAGACGGAGACACTGTTGATATAGATATCGATTTAGGATTTGGTATATGGATGCACAGAGAACGTGTTCGTATAATGGGAATTGATACTCCTGAATCAAGAACAAGAGATACAGTAGAGAAAACATTTGGACTAGCGTCTAAAGCAAGACTCAAAGACATGTTACCAATTGGATCGATCCAAATACTTAAAACAGAAATTGATCGAAGCGGAGAAGACAAGAAAGGAAAGTTTGGAAGAATCCTTGGAGACTTCCTTATTGACGATAGAAGAGTCACTGAAATACTTGTTGAAGAAGGACATGCTGTAGCATACTTCGGTGGAAGCAAAGAAGAGATTGCAGCAAAACATTTAGTTAATAGAGATAAGTTATTGCGTGAAGGGGTAGTAAGTCGTGAAGACTATGATGCCGCTGTCGCTAAAATGACAAAATAAAGGTTGACATAACGTCTACTCTTTGCTATAATATTATTATAATATAGGCACGGAGTAGGCAATATGACAATGCATCTAGCGAGAGGTCTTAGTACCATCAGTACTAAGAAGCGTAAGAAAAAAGCTCTCACACAAAAAGATATCGAAAGATATACTGTCGAATGGCGTAAGCACAACAAAGCAATGCGTCAAGCAAACAATCACTCATTACAGTACGAAACATTAGACGACTACATTTCGTATGTTCGTGGTGAATACAAAGCCCCTATAAAAAGTAGAGGCACGTACACACCGGACACAAGCTGGCGTAGAGATGAACCAAAGATTCCTTCTGCAATGGAAGAAGCAATTAAGAATGGTACATTTAATAGAGGTTGTTCAGGCGGTACTAAGAAAGAAACACCTAAGTATACAGGTGATCTTATTGTAGGCATTGCAACAATGCACAAATCAAATGCTGTTCCTGTAATGAGAGGCACAAAGCAGGCAGAAGAAATTGCAAGGATGAGGAGATAAGCATGAAACATTTAATGAGTATATTTTTTATTGCTCTGTTCACAACGGCAACACATGGCTCTACATTTCAACAACCAATAGAAGGCGAAGTGTTTACTGAGCGTGAAGAGCCCGAATTGTACTGTTTAGCAATAAACATTTATCACGAAGCAAGAGCAGATCATATTGCAGGCCAATATGCTGTTGCAGATGTAGTTCTTAATCGTGTACAAGATACACGATATCCTAATACTATTTGTGAAGTAGTAAAACAAGGTCCAGTAAAAGAGAGTTGGAAGACTAAACAGTATTCTAATCTACATGATAACGAACGTATATACAATCCTATTCGACACAAGTGCCAATTTAGTTGGTGGTGTGACGGTCGTAGTGATGCAACACATGACTTGGACAGTTGGATGCGAGCGCAAGAAATTGCACAGCGTCTTGTGTATCTAGGAAGATATAGAGGCATAACAGAAGGTGCTACGCACTATCACGCAACATATGTTTCTCCAAAATGGATTAGTGATTTAGACCAGGTTGGACGTATAGGACAACATATTTTTTACCGTTGGCCATAAAAGTGGTTGACATTCTTTTAACTTGAACATATACTATAAACTTAATAATGAATAGGCTAAATGGAGGCTAATATGAATAATATGTTGAAAGCGGCTACATTCGCAGGCGTCATCCTGACACTTGGAGCATGTAGTTCAATGACTACTATCGACGTAAGAGAAACTAAAGCAAACCCTAAGTGGTATGAAGATTGTGAGCAAATTGGCTCAGAAGGTTTCTTGTTTTGGAAAACTGACTATGCGTATGCATGTGGTATGGGCGAAAGTCAATACGAACAAGCAAGTGAATCACAAGCATATACTTTTGCTGTGAAAGGTTATGCAGAACGTATTAACGGTACTGTGAATAGTTTTACAGAAGTAGACATCAACGACAATAGTCGTAAAACTAGAACGTATGTAAAACATTCTGTTGAAGACACAGTTATTAGAGAGCATCTTGAAGTTAAGAAGAAGTCTTACCAACTTGCATCTACTGGCAACGTTCATACGTATGTAAGAATTAAGATGCCACTTGAAACTTTTGATCGTTTGATTCAGGAGGCAAAGAATGGTCAAGTATCTATTGCTGACAATAGTAGCAATTAGTAGTGCAGGGTGTACAACACCCGCCTACTTTGACTACAAGGCGCCATACTGTTACACTGATGAAACTGTCCAATTAAAGGATGGCGAAAAGGTATCAGGTAATGCAACCCACTCTTGTACTGATCGTCCAGGACAACAGGTTGCTATACAACGTGCAGGAATTGATGCAGGTTGTAAAGAGTTTTGGTATAATGAATTTAGAAACGGGAAAGTAATTCCTACTAGAGGAGTGTATTGTGAGAAACTTGACGGTAGCACTGAGATCATTAATATTAACGGCAACAATAATTAGTCTAGGGGCGTGTTCAACAACTACGCCCTATCAGACTAGTGCTGTACAAGTTCCTGCTGTTAATAGTCCAACCGGTGGCACAAGCATTATGGTTGATGTTGTAAACGGCTTGTATATTACAAACAAGTACGGACTAGATAAGCAACAGAAACAAAAACAAACAGCCGCCTTTTATACAGCGTTAGACAGCGACTACGGCAAGGTTATTAGTTGGTACGAACGTAATGCAATGGGTCATGTTAAGGCTGTACACGGCTATCCACAAGGTAGAGGATTTTGTAGAGTAGTTTATAGTCAAGTAACTGTTAAAGGTCGTTCACGACACTTTGAAGAAACTGTATGTAAGAAACATCTCGACGATGTGAGGTGGCACTTTGTCCGAAAATAACGATAAATACATAGAGGGAAATACAATGTTACTAGGCATACTAACACTAATCACGGCCCTTGCTATATCGGCCGTGGCAATTTACTATTCTGTAGCAGGACTGGTTGCAATATTCGCAGCCGCCGCTATCCCAATTATGATTATGGGTGGTGTGCTAGAGGTTGGTAAACTAGTGACCGCTGTATGGCTACACAAACATTGGAGTAAAGCCGCTTGGTGGCTGAGAACTTATCTCGCCTCTGCGGTGTTTGTCCTTATGCTTATAACAAGCATGGGCATCTTTGGTTTCCTATCTAAAGCACACATCGAACAAACAAGTGCAGGCGAAGAAAGTGTTGCACAAATAGAACGTATCGAAGATGAAATAGCAAGATACATTGGACAAGTTGGCCGTGCTGAAAATAAAATTAGAGAATTAGAATCAAGCACATTTGATAACGATTCACAAATTCAAGATCAAATAGATAAAGAACAAAAGCGTATTGACACAGCATACGATCGCATACAACCTGCTATTGACGAGCAGAATTTAATTATTGCAAACGTAACACAACTGTACCAAGATGAACTAGATAAGATTGATACAGACATAGCCACACTTCAAGGTTATGTGGACAATGGCGAAGTTAAGAAAGCTCAACAAACAATCGGCGCAAGTGCAGACGGAGTGTTTGGCAAAAAGACAGCAGAAAAAATTGGCGATTGGAAAGACCAAAAACAAATAGAACGTGCAGGATGGTTACAGAAGATACAAGAGTCTGCTAACTCGCCTACAGTAGTAGCCGCACGTGAAGAAATTAAAAGACTAAGAACTGTTGCAGACGATAACATTGCACAGTCTAATACACTTATCAATAGACTAAGAAGCAAGTTAGGTACAGACGATGTTAACCTTGACGAGCTATTAGATGAACAGTTCGAAAGAGTTCGAACAGCAAATGCAGAAATAGAAATACTTACTGATGAAAAATTTGAGCTACAAGCAGAGTACAGAAAACTAGAAGCAGAAGTAGGACCTATTAAATACATTGCTGAATTTGTTTATGGCGAACAAGCAGATAAAAACTTATTAGAAGAAGCGGTGCGTTGGGTTATTATTACAATTATATTTGTATTTGATCCTCTTGCAGTACTGTTACTAATAGCAAGCCAATACACGTTTGAATGGAATAGAAAGCGTAAGCCTAAACCTGATAACGATGAATGGAAACACTACGAACAAATGAGAGCAGAAGTAATTGCTGCTAATGTTCCTCCTACGTTTGAGCCTGAGCCTGAGCCAGAAGAAGAATATCCAGTAGACTTGTTTAACAACAAAGCACAAAAGCATGAAGAAGCTGAAGCTGAAGAAGAGTTACCAAGTGCTGTAGATGATGCCGCAACGGCAATGGCTGAAAGTGCTGAAGACTCAAAAGAATATCCAGATACAAAAAACGCATTCTTCTTCGCAAACGAAATAGAAGAATCTAAAAAAAAAGACCTAAGACTTAAAGCAGGTCAATCACAAGCAGAACAAACTAGACGTGAACACATAGATGCACTTGAGGCAGATGCATCTATAGCCGAACGCAAACGTGAATGGAAACAAGCCAATCCAGATGAGAACCTTAAGAGTTGGAAAACATTATATATACAAGGTAGGATTGATAAGTTACCGTGGGTACCAGACGAAGATGGGTACGTGCAGAACGGCGAACAATCAGACGACACTATTTGGAAACGGTTGAAAAAATAATACATGCCTCAAATCAAAGTAATTACTCCGCCTGATATATTACACAATAGCGACCCCAACATATTGTTAATATATCCAAGTGCAGATCTTAAAGAAGAATTTCAAACAATTATACAAGACTGGGATATAAACTTCAACTTGTATATCTATTCACAACCTGCTCATGACCATGATTTAGATTGGCTTCTTACTTTAGTTAAAATGTGTGATAAAACTATTGTGGACCTCGATCAATGCGATGCTCAAGTACGAGAACTTGCATCATATATTATATCGCATTCAAAAACTTATTGGTTGACAAATGCGGTCGAAACAGTGTATAATAAATTAAGTATGAATCGCATATACGATTTACAACAACTAAAGGAAGGAGTACTTAGTGACAAGAAATAATAAATTTAACAACTTCAACAGCAACAAGCGTTGGGATAATAAACCTAAAGAACAACCTAAAGGTCTTACTGTAGAAGTACGTAACGGTGATGTAACCAAAGCTCTTAGAATCTTTAAGAAGAAAGTACAAGAAGCAGGTATTATTCAAGAAGTACGTGAAAGAGAATACTACGAAAAACCTTGCGAAAAACGTAATCGAAAAAAGAAAGCGGCAATTAATAGACATAAGAAAGCCCTAGCTAAGAGAAAAAGCGACTTAGGATTCTAGAATGGCGATGCACACAGAGTTGTGGTTCCCTAGTGTTGTATGGAGCTCAATGATTCATGTTGGTAAGAACGAAGACTTAAAAGCATATGCTTACGAGTTGAAGAAAGAAGTACCAACACAAGTTCTAAGCAACTATGGCGGATACCAAAGTCCTAATCTAAAAGCAGGTGAGTCTCAAGCACTTGATAGACTAATGGATACTATCACAGAAGAAGTAAATTTTTGTGCTAACCAAGTTGGTCTTAAACCTTTAGAACTATACAATGTTTGGATTAACATCAACCCGCCGGGTGCTTACAATGATTTGCACAACCATGTAGGCAGTGTACTAAGTGGTGTGTACTACATTGAAGCAGACCCTTCACAAGGAAACATACAGTTTGAAAGAAGCGATAATGCAGATTATCACATGCCTCTTGATGTAGAGAAACACACATACTTTACAAGTACAAGAGCAAGTTATGCTTCTAAGACAAACGCATTGTATGTCTTTCCTAGTTGGCTTAAACACTCAGTACAAGGCAACACGTCACGCCGTGACAGACTTTCAATATCATTTAACTATGGAGAAGTGAAGTAATGCGTATCGAAGAAGACACGAAACTAGACTACAAAGATGTACTTATTCGTCCTAAGCGTAGTACATTAGGCTCACGTAAAGAAGTAGACTTATCTAGGGAATTTACATTCCGTAATTATAAATCAGACTTTCCAGATAATGCTCACGACATAGATTACAAAGGAGTACCTATCATTGCAAGCAACATGGACGGTGTTGGTACAATGGAAATGGCAGACTACCTTGCAACAGGAGAAGTAATGACTTGTCTTGTAAAAACATACACTGAAGATGAACTTGTAGAGTACTTTGACGACCACCAAGAACGCACAGATTATGTTGCAATGAGTATTGGCATAACAGATAACGATTATATAAAGTTTAAAGATGTTTACGAACGTGTGGGCAATCGCCTAAAGTATGTTTGTATTGATGTCGCTAACGGATACAGTCAACGTTTTGTTGAATTTGTACGTGGCTTTAGACTGAACTACCCAAATGTTGTTATTATAGCAGGTAATGTAGTTACAGGAGAAATGACAGAGGAGTTAATTTTAAGTGGAGCAGATATTGTTAAAGTGGGCATCGGTCCTGGGAGCGTTTGCACGACTCGTATTCAAACTGGTGTTGGTTATCCTCAGCTTAGTGCTGTTATTGAGTGTGCTGATGCTGCTCATGGCCTGGGCGGACATATCATCGCTGATGGTGGATGTAGCACACCTGGAGACGTTGCTAAGGCATTCGCAGGAGGCGCAGACTTCGTTATGCTTGGAGGCATGCTCGCCGGACACGATGAAGGCGGCGGAGAAGTAATTGAAAAGTTTTATAAGACTGGTGAGTGGGTTCGTAATGAACAATCCCTTGATGGTCAAACTCAATCAATAACTTGGGAAGATGGCATTGACAGAAAACGATTTGTACAGTTCTACGGCATGAGTAGTCGTAGTGCTAACGATAAACATTTTGGAGGATTAAAAGATTATCGATCTTCCGAAGGCAGGACAGTACTAATTCCTTATAGAGGATCTGTAGGAATAACTTTACAAGATATACTAGGCGGAATTAGATCAACTTGCACATATGCAGGTGCTATAAAATTAAAGCATCTAAGTAAATGCACGACATTTGTTCGTTGTACACAGACTCATAATCAAGTTTTTGAGTCGCAAACAATAGGGAATTAATTATGGATCTAAGTATTTTATATAGCGGTCAAGTTTATCTTTTTCTAATTGTATTTGTAATGATGATTGCAGGCATGATAAAAGAGAACGACTTGTTCAAAGACATCTTTTGTTTCTTTGAACAGAATTTAAAAAGTAAGAAAGCGGTAGTTGCTATTGTAAGTGCGTTAACAGGACTACTACCTATCAAAGGTCGTGTTACAGTTAGTGCTGGCATGTTAGACACACTTGCACCCGATAAAGGGTGTTGTGGTCGAGAAAAGTTTGGACCAATTGATTATGTAAGCACACACCACTACTACTTTTGGTCGCCACTAGAGAAAACAGTTATTTTGCCAATGGCGGCGTTCGGACTGTCTTATGGTGCATTTATGAGTATGATGTGGCCATTGCTTGCTGTAAGTATTGCTTTTATTCTTGGCTACTTGATATGGGGTGTTAAAGAAAGTGATATCCAATTACAAGATTGCGGAACAGAGATTAAAGTAAGTCGTATCACACGTTATGTATTTCCATACATTGCAGGTGTAGTTGCTATTGTAGGTGGCGTAGACTTTATGTGGTCATTTGGATTGCTTACATTGTATTACATGTTTTGTACAGCAACATTTGATTTTAAGAAGTTACTAGGTTATGTTGACTGGAAACTTATAGGCTGGGTAGCTCTTATTATTGCTCTAGCTAACTTTGCTGTTTCTAACACAGAAGCAATTAAAACAGGATTAGAAAGTACAGGATTGGATATTAATACTCCACTTGGCTTTATTGGTCTTAGTGTGTTTAGTTTCTTAGGTGCGTTTGCACTAGGAAGTAGTTCACGCTTTGGTGCTATCACAGTGTTGATGGCAAGTATATATGGTTTAGAATATCTTCCTTGGTTCTTTGCAGTAGACTTTGTAGGCTATCTAATTAGTCCTATGCACAAGTGCGTAGCAATTGGTATGCTGTACTTTGGAACTAAGTTAAGATATTACATTACCATACTAGGCATATGGGGCGGATTAGTAATTGGCACCGCTGGATTGCTGTTAATAATTTAAAACATAAAAATTAAAGTAGGCCTATCATTTGGGCCTACAACTACGGAGACTTGTAAGATGAAATATATAATAACACTAATAATGCTGTCATTAACAGCAACCTTTGCACAAGCAGAGGATTTTGATTATGTTGAAGTTAATACGTTTGTTACACATTCTGACAGCGGACTTACTATAGGCATAAGAGAAAACATCGACTTAGACGAGTCACAAATAATTGTAAGGAAAGACTTTACTGGAACACCTTACAGATTAGAGTACAGAAATGTACTAAAAGAACAGCGTGAAGAACATTGGTTTAGAGCGCAAATGAAAGGCTTTCGATCAGGTGCGTTATGGTACAATCATCGTATTGAGCATCGTATCAGAGAGAGCAAAGATAACGTGTTTCGTTATCGCCCACAGTTTGGCATAAAGCCAGACAACGTTACTGTCTTTGGCGGCAAGCCGTTTATTACGTTCGAGCCCCAATTCAACCTAACTTATAGTTCAGGTAAAGCAGGCTACAGTCACTTACAAACCTTTACAGGATTAGAGTATAAAGTAAGTGACAAATTTACAGTAGTACCATATGTTGAAGTTGACTATAACAAAAGTTTTGAAAAGGATATTGCATTCTTTATAGTTGACTTTAAATTCAAACTATAGTATAATTAATTTAATTTACAGGAGTAATTATGAACTTAAGACCAATTCTTGATAAGATAATTATCAAGATAGACGACCCAGATGAGCAAACAGCCGGCGGCATTTTTATCGCCAAATCTCAGCCCGATACTATTATGGAAGCTGAGGTTTTAGCTGTTGGTCCTGGAGCACACGATGATAAAGGTAACTTTATTGTACCTGAAGTTAGTGTTGGTGATAGAATATTAGTCAACCCAGGCACAGGTGAATCGTACGAATTATCAGATGTAAAATACACAACTATCGTCGAAAAAGATATAGTAGCGGTTTTACAATGATAAATAAATGTGTAGGAAAGATCGATTCCTTCCTACATTTAACTGGCACGCCGAAAGGGTGCTAAATTTAATCTTGCTTAATAAAGGAGAAAAAAATGACAAGACTAACAACTCTAGACCTACCTAACTTCCACAGAGCCACAGTTGGCTTTGATAGAATGTTTAATGAACTTGAAAGACAGTTTGCAAACAGTCCAAACGGAAACGGGTATCCCCCATATAACATTGCACAAGTAAACGAAGACGAGTATATGATCTCGTTGGCTGTTGCTGGTTTTGGTATGGACAACCTTTCAATTGAACAGGAAAAGAATATCCTTACTATTGAAGGTACTACTCCGCAAGGAGATGAAGACGTAAATTATCTACACAAAGGAATTGCAGGACGCAACTTCCGTAGAGAGTTTACCCTTGCAGATCACGTTGAAGTAGTTGATGCAAGCCTTAAACTAGGTATGCTTAACATTCATTTAAAGCGTGAAGTTCCTGAAGAACTGCAACCAAAGAAAATTAAGATCAATGAAGGTCTTACAATTGATGGTGAAGTTGCTGAGAAGTAACTAGTCTTGGGGGAGTGTAACAACTCCCCCATTTATTAGAGGAAAGAAAAATGTCGACAGATGTGCAACTTGATGAAAAGATAACACAAAAAATTGAGAAACCTAGTAAGTATAAGGTAGTATTTCTTAATGATGATGCAACGCCAATGGAATGGGTAGTGTCATTATTAATATCTGTATTCAAACACAGCCAGGCTTCAGCCGAAGAAATAACAATGACGATACATACAGAAGGAAGTGGTATTGTAGGAGTTTACTCTTACGAAATCGCTGAAGTAAAAGCAACTGAAGCAACTACACTTAGTAGGAACAATGGATTTCCCCTGCAAGTAAAAGTTGAAGAAAACGGATAATATGGCGAATTTAAAAGAACTAACATGGGCACATCATCAAGAAGCAGAACGACAAG
>Ga0233438_10000686_pt1 | contig 41414 bp, 36 predicted proteins | sample SI_123_September_FD_182720 | JGI IMG/M metagenome (GOLD analysis project Ga0233438, IMG submission 182720) | Seawater microbial communities from Saanich Inlet, British Columbia, Canada - SI_123_September2016_10_MG | ecosystem: Environmental > Aquatic > Marine > Inlet | place: Canada: British...
TCAACTGTTGAACGGATACAAGTGTCGTTAGATCAGTTATCGCTGCCGCAATTCACAACACTGTTGATGCGTGAGCTGTCGATGGCTGAGTATCCAACGCCAGTCCAGATGCAGATCTTGGACTACCTAGAGAACGGGCCAAAGCGGCGGGTGATTGCAGCCTTTCGTGGTTGTGGCAAGAGCACCCTTAGTGCCATGTATATCCTTTGGCGGTTGGCAAAGAACCCGGAAGAGAAGGTACTAATTATTTCGGCCAGCCTTTCAAGGGCCGAAGCTATGTCGGCTTGGTTGCTCAAGACGTTGAGTGATGTGCCGTGGCTAAAGCACATGCTTCCTGATAGTCACGACGGCAGATACAGCCGTATCGCGTTTGACGTTGGCACCTGTAAGTACATCGAACAAAGCCCATCAGTCAGAGCAGCAGGCGTATCGGGCCAAGTGACTGGATCTAGGGCCTCGTTGATCTTGGTTGATGACTGCGAGACAACAGCAACGGCGTTGACGCAAACCCAACGGGAGAAGCTGCGGAATGTGTTGAACGAGATGGAGGTGATTCTCAAGCCAGGGGCTGAGAGCGAGATCGTTTACCTGGGTACGCCTCACTCAGCGACCGACTCGATCTACTTCGCCTTACATCGTGAGTTGTCTTACGACTTACGGCTATGGCCCAGCCGGGTGCCAGGTGACCTGACGCCATACAAAGGCTGCTTGGCCCCGATGATCCTTAAGCGAGTTGAGGAAGGCGGCCAGATAGGCAAGCCAACTGACACTCGCTTCTCAGAAGACGAGTTGATGCAGCGTGAGCTGAGCATGTCAAACATGCAAAACAAGCTCCAGATGATGCTGGATGCAACGCTCTCAGACATTGAGAGGTATCCGCTTCGATGCGCCAACATCATGGTCATCGATATAGACCGCTACCTGCCAGAGGTGATGGTCTATGAAAAGCACAAAAGCTTTGCCCTGGACGATCTTCCCTGCGCGGGGATGGCCCATGACCCAACGTTCTATCGGCCGCGGGAGCAGCAGGGAACGATTGCCGTTGATGAAGTCCCCACTGTCATGGCTTTGGACCCGTCCGGTGGCGGAGCCGATGAATTTGCCTGGGCTGTCGTTAAAGCCTGGGGAGGCAACTACTACCTGACGGAATGTGGCGGCCACCTCGGTGGCGTGTCAGATGACTTCTGGAAAAGGCTGGCACTCATCGCCAAGGAGCACAACGTCAATGAGATCGCGGTGGAATCCAACTTTGGTGGCCTTGCGATCTACCAACAGGTGCTGATGCCGTATCTACGAAACATCGGTGCAGAGTGCAGGGTGGAAGCGATCCGTTCCAACCAGCGAAAGGAGCTACGGATCATCGATACGTTGGCTCCTGTGATGCAGACGCACCGCTTTGCTGTAGCTCGCTCAGTTATCGAGAAGGACGTTGAGCTAGTCAAGAACGCTAAGGACGATCGAGACGCGAGCTATAGCCTCATCCATCAGCTCACACGACTGACGCATGACCGTGGATCACTACTCCACGATGACAAATGCGACGTGGTCGCAATGGCAGTCGCGTGGTTCCAAGAGCAAGCAGCATTAGATCAAAAGCAACGCGCCCGTGACAGATCTAAGGAGCTTCTGTTGGCCTCGGTTGAGGACTCGAACGGTTGGGCTTTGATGAACGTTCAGCGCCAGGCGATGGGGATGACACTGGAGCAGTGCCAGCGGTCGGAGTCTGGGAACCAGGGGAGCTGGATTTAGGCCTGCCTGACTGGAGTGGGCTTAGGGGCTCCTGGCTCTCCGCCTTCAGGCATGTAACCGCCTGGGTATTTCTTGACAGGGGTGTATGGCCCTTGGCTTGGCCCCTGCTCTCCACCGGGTAAACGAGTTAGCTCTTTCTCGTCATCAGGTTGTTGATCAACAAAGAGAAGCATTGGATCAATCAGGTGTCATGGACATAAGTTTTTCTAGCTCCGCAGCACTGGGTAAAGAGCTAGCAATGTTGGCTAAAGGCTCACTTGCTTCAATCTGAGCAGTGATGTTGTTGTCCTTCAGAAACTTCAGCGCTAATTGCACACCTTCTCGACGCTGCCGAGGGTCTACATCCTGCAACATGTCGCGTATTTCTTCGCCAACAAGTGCGTGAATTGATCCAAGAAAGTCTTCCGAAGCGCGTGCCATTGGGTATTCTTAGCGCAGCAATTACCGACATTATGCCCCGCAAAGGATGCAAAGGAAGCAAGGGCGGCAAAGGCGGCAAGAAATAAGAAATGACATACAGCCGTCCCGGAAACAATCGCGTCAGCATTCGCCCTGGTGAGCAGCTAGGAAATGCTCCTCGTATTGAGCTGAATAACAGTGGCTCGAAGGTAAGCCGGAACGCGCCTCAAAGGGACAACACGAACCCCAATCTGATTTATCAGAATGGGATGCAGAAAAAGAAGCAGATTGACGGCTTCCTTGAGTTCTTCAATGAAACGGTTTCTCCTCAGCTAACGGCTGAATTTGAAAGGAAGGCCAAGCGAGAAGCAGGAACTGTCTTGGATGCTTATGCGCCTGAAGACATAACAAGAGGTGGCAACCAAGAAGCCATCGACGCAATGAATAGCCTCAGCCCAAGGGCTAAGGATTTTGTCGTTGAAGCACAGGCGGCTGCAGCAGTCAGCACTTATTCGACAGCCTTGCGAGCTGCTTATAACAACAACGAACGTGTCTTTACCCCTGGAGATTCTCCAGAAGCTCAGAAGATCAGGGCGACAGCAAAAGCTGCTGCAAGAGAAGAGGCTAGGGAGATTTCAGGGCTGAGCCGTCTTCCTGCTTATCAAACAACTGTCAATGCTCAAACGTTGATGTCCCAAGAGGGACAGATCAATGGGCAGCTTTATCAAGCTCGGATTTTTGCTGAATCAAAGCTGCGCAAGTCAAAGCTTGCGGAGGCGTCTGGGAAAATCCTTGCGACTAATTTTGGAAGTATTGGCAGGGCTGCGGCTGCCTCTGAAGACGGCGCAACAGTTGAAACGGTTGGCCTTAGGGGATTACTTGAGCAAGTAGTTGACGCTTCCGGGAAAACAGAAGGGGTTTTTGGTCAGGCTGACAACCTTTTTAAAGGGATAACGGAAGCCGTTTCCACGATGAATCCAAGAGAGCAGCAGCAGTTCTATCAAGAACTAATGAAGCAAAGAGATAACGCATTGCCCGGCGTTGACGGATCAGATCTTTGGAACGTCCCAATTAATGATCAGGGCGACACAATTTCTAAACAGCTTGCAGAGTTAGAGACTAGATCTCAAGTAGCAGCAGACGCTTATACAAAGAAAGAGCTAGGCGCAAAATTAATCAAGCTAACAATGGAGGGCAAGAGTGAAGAAGCAGAGCAGCTTCTGGCAAATTCATTTGATTTATTGAATGATCCTGCTAACTGGACAGCGTTGGCTGAGCTTAAAACAAGGGAAGAGACAAGAGTTACCCCGCAAATGAGAACTAACCAGAACGATATTGATGAACAGGTGCTGAATGGAGAGACTACTTATGCGGAAGCGGTTAAAGGCATTCTGGGCGGGGAAAGAAGCCAAGTCTCCAGGCAATGGTTAGAGAGTCGCCTTGGCCTTGCGCGAAGAGAAATCGAAACAGGAAAGACAGGGACAAGCCCTGACAAGCCTGCCTTTGATGCTTACAAGTCAATGAAGGGGGACCCGGACAACTCGCTAATTGATGATCAGTTCAGAGCCCAACTTCTTGAAAACATTTTCCAACCCACCAGGGGTGCTGGACAAGATAAAGAATACACAACAGAGGCAAGAGGCTTCTTGATCGAAGCCGAGACTGATCAACGTGATGCCTACATTGAAATTTATAACGAGAAAGTTGCAGCAAAAGATCCTATTGACCCGTTGAAAATTTATAAAGAGGCAACAGCGCGTGCTCTTACAAAATTCAAAGAGAGAGCTGCAACAAGCAACACAGCAGGCCCCAACAGTGCTACGCAACCGTTGCAGTCTTATGGGAACACGGCGCAGTCAGCAATCAACAAAGCAACCATTGCAAACGGCGGCAAGCTAAGTATCCCTATTGAAGCGATCTCTCCTGCTATTCAGGCAAAACTGCAAGCCCAAAACAAGTCCTGGGACTCAATGAGCGATGCAGATAAAACCTTGCTTTTGGGTGATTCCTTTGTGGGAATGACGACTCTTGTGAACGGCAAGTTAGCCGTAATGGATACGACAATGGCAAGAAAACAGGCTGAAGCCATTATTCAGCGGGCAAAGAAAGCTGGAGCTAATAGCCCTGGCCCTGGCCTCCCTCAAACTGTTCCAGTAACAGAGCAGGAAGAAAAAGCAGCGGCAGAAGAGGCTAAGGCTAATGGTTATCAAGCTCCTGCTTACAAGGCCGCTTCCCAGATTTTGGACAACGCTACTCAATACATTCAAAAAGATCTTGATAGAGATTCAGGCATACCTGCCCTTGAGGCCATAAAAAAATGGTTTAACAACGATGGAATGGGTGATCAGTCCATGAATTATGTGGGTGGTTTTTTAAATATGATCACTGGTGCAGCGCCAGCAAACGCTGGGCCATTGACTTACGGAGATGACGATGGGGTTGCTGCATTCCGTCAGGCATGGCGGTTTGGTTCGCAAGGATTAAAGACTGCTCCGTTGCCACAAGTTGCAGCAACAACTCAAGTAAGAGCTGTGCCAACGGCTGTATCAAACGATCAGCATGAGTTATTCGTGATGATTGGAGTAGCGGAGGGCACCCGGACACCTAACGGTGGCTACACCAAGGCTTATTACGGGCACACAGATCCAGGGGATGGGTTTAGTAACCGCGGCACAGTTTCGGGTGGTCGTGAATCAGGTGCTTCGCCTGAGATGGTTGATCTGCGATGGATGGGAACGCTTACATCTGTGCAGCAAAAGATGCGACCACAGTTAATTGTGATGGGTTTAATGCCTGGCACTCAGGGCTATAACCGTGTGATGTTTAACCTTATGGATCTCACCGTTCAATCACCTGCAGCAGCTAGAGACTTTGCAGGGAAGTTATTTGAGGCAAGGGAAGCAGGTTGGACTATTGAATCAATTGCCAAGGCTCGGGCTGATTCTTTTATCAACCCAGCCACCGGGCGACTGGACGCTCCGGGTTTTGGTAACAACTACCAGAACTTAATTAAAGACCAGCGCTCCAGAGCTGGGGTTTATGACTACCGGAGGCGCGTCTGATGTCTGATTTTCAGTTCAACGAAGAAACAGGTGAATGGGGATTTGCCGAGGGGGAAGGGTCTCCGGCTTCCCCTGCGACAGCACCTGTAGCCAGGTCTCTGCTGCTAACTCCTGAAGAGCAGAAACGTCGAGCGCTTCAGCAAGAGACTGATCAAAACGTTGCATCTGCTAAGTCGTCAACGGCTTTGGATGAACGTCCGTTATTTGCTGAGACACCAGGGCAATTCTTTGGTGATCTAGCTAAGTCAGTTGTTAACCCAGTGGCCGCGTTAGCCACTGACTACGTTGATCTGGGCCATGGTCTAGTTGACATTGCAGGTCAAACCGGGAGCTGGCTTTCTGGCAATGGGTTTGATGGCAGCAAGATTTTTGATGACAGCGACAACCCGCTAACTAAAGCCCGAATTGATAATTTCCGGTCTGAATCTCAAGCTGGTCAATTCGTTAATACGACAGCAAGAGTTGTCGTTGCTTTAGCGACGTTGCCAAAACTGGCGCTTAAGGGCTTGGCAATGCCTTTAAGGCTGTTGAGTAAAGCACCAGCAGTTGGTGGGATAGCTGGGAAAGGAGCAAGTCTGCTGACTAAGGCTCCGACAGCATTAAAGGGAACGGCTGGAATCACAAAGGGCTTAGATAATGCCGCGAAGGTAAAAGGTGCAGGCAAGGCAACCAAGCTTGCCAACGCTGATGACTGGTTAAAGCTGACGTACAAGGACTTGGTCAATGCTGGCGGTGATGCCGAGAAGTTTGCCTTTGGGATGCGCACCGTTGAGCGCACCGCTAAGTCACTTGTAAAAGGCAAAGTCTCCGTCAGAAGCGTTGGTGAGGCGTTGGCTTGGGATGCCTTTGTGGCGTTCAACGCGGCGGGTGAAGGCAACCCGATGTTGGACGAGACGATGACGGATATGTTCCAAGACCTTGGTCTGCCAAACATTCCGATCTTCCGCACGTCTCTTGCAGACACAGGACTGGAAGCCAAGTTCAAACAGATGGGTGAGGGCTTGATCTTTAACCCAGTTGTTGAAGGTGTGATGAACGTGGCGCGAATTGCGCGGTTCAGTAGAGCTTTTAAAAACGCTGCGCCTGCAGAACGGCGTGCAATTGCTGCAGCGTTTAGTGATGAAGCTGGGGAGCTGGGCGCAAGTGTCGCGAAGCTTGAGGAGCTGGCGGAGTTCAGCAATCCAAAAGGCTATGGGCCAAGAACCCAGGCGGGAACAAACTTTCTTGATGAGCAGTTATCTGCTGTTGATCAAGTCCGAATCAAGAACAAGCTTGACCAAGAGACGCAAGCCAACCTGCTGAAGCGGCAAGCAATTGACGCTGATATTGAAGGACGGATTAATGCAGTTGACAGTAATAACAGGCCTGTACGGGAAGTCACTGTTAGAGGCAATGAGCAGGCACAACTCCCTCCCGGCGTTAAGGGCGGCCCGCTTGCGAATGGCATCCAAGGCGTTGACGTTGAGGATGTCACGGTTCAGCCGGTCAATGTCCAGGTCATGCGGCCACCTGAGCCGACCGTTACTCCTCAAACCTTGCGTTCTGGGTTTGATGATTACGTCCGGCAGAGGTTTGGAGAAGCTGGTTTTGAAGCCGATTTAGTTGACCGCGTTAAACGGTTAATGCCTCGCAACCGTGTCGATGCAATTGACTTCTTTGAGAAGTTCCCGCTGAGATACAACGGCATTGGAACGATGTCTGCGGCCGACAGCATCTCCTCCAATTACATGATCACCAGGGGGATGTCGGAAGGCTGGATGACAGTCGATAGCGACATGCTGTTGATGTATAACCGCAAACTGGCCTTTGACTTTGACCGTAATGAGTTTGCGTTAAAGCAAGCATCAGCGTTGGACGAAGCTGATGAGATTGCTCGCTATAACGCAAGGCTTCAGAAAGGTGTCACTGATCCAGCGACTGGAGCAGTACAGAAGGGGTTAGATCCTGAAACGGCTGATGTCCGTAAAGCAACGAATGAGTATGACGACTTTGAAGCTCGCCCACAAGAAGGCGCTGGTGTTTCTGATGAGGCGTTAGTTGAAGCCAAGCGTCAGGAAGCTTTAGCGGCAACAGAAGAAGCCGGGGCTGCAGCAGCAGAGCGTCAGCAAATGATTGATGCCATCGCTGCTTATGACGACATTGGATCCGATCGTCAGGTTGTTGCAGAAATGCTCAATCTGGACCTTGACAACCTGCCTCAATATCAAATCGAGAAGGTTGGCAATCGTCAGTATCAGATCCTTGATCAAGCCGGTGAATCAATTGATGGTCGTAATTACTCAACGCTGAAGGCAGCAAAGAAAGGTTCAGAGATTGCTCAAAAGGAACAGGCCAAGGGTTACATCGCACAGGCCAGGGCTGCTGCTGTTCGGTCATCTGACCAAGTAGTTGGCAGCAGTTTCGGAACCTCCATCACGGATTCCGAGCTGGTCCGTGGCGCCGTCAAGTTGACCAAGCGTCAGGGCGAGGTCCTGGGTGAATTGGGCATTCCGCTCAATCAACTCGACCTTGATCTCAGTCAGGGCGAGCTGGCTGGGATGTCTAGGAGTGTGCAGCAATTGCTTGAGGGGGCCGATGGTCCTCAGAAGCGAGTGTTGAACAACATCCTTAAACGTCTCGATCAAAAGGTGGCTGAACTCGGCCCTGCTGCCCGTTTGGCAGTGGAGGTTGATCAAACAATCACCGCAGCTCAAAAGTTCCTTAAAGACGGAGAAATCTGCTTCTAATGGCAAATCCCACCTGCGCTCCTTTTAACGATCAACCTCTGTACGTCAATCGTTCAGCAGGTGAGAACGATCCAGCAATGCTTGATCTCACACAGATCACAGCAGCAAACAAGGCAAATCTAAAAGCTGAGTTTGACAACAGCGATGCTGCAAATTTCAGTCGGATGCGGCGCATCTTCGCAAAGATGACAGGGATGACGCTTGCTGAAGCTGACGCATACGTTGATAACAAGCTGAAAGCTATTGGCAGAAGTGCCAGTTCACCGCAAGAGCGAATGCAGGTGATGGCAGTTACTGAGCAGTTTTGGGAGAGAAGGGGAGCAGGCCTACAAACAATGGCAACGAGCTACTTAGCTCAACGAAAGGAAGGTCAGGAAGCGATCTCTCAGGCGATGGAATTTATGTCGCAGTTAAAAAGTTTTAACCGATTAGGCCAAAAGATTGCCAAGGAGAATTGGGGTGCAGGTTCAGCATTGCGTCAGAAACGAATCTTGAACGGCAACTTGGATTCAGTGTCATTCGCTGATGACTTCGGAACCGGGAAGATGGATCTAGAAATCAATGCTGGGACAGCAGACGCAATACAAGAAAGGTTGGATGCGTTTGAGCAAATTGCAAAAGATCTAAATGGCGGAAATCTTCAAGGCGCGTTGGATCGCATTGACAAGATTGCAAAGCAGATCGAAATGTTGGAAGACCCAACAATGGCTGCTGGCATCGTCAGTAAGTGGAAGTCAACCTGGAACACCTGGGATGAGGTTTGGATCAATGGTCTACTGAGTTCCACTGCAACTTTTGTTGTTAACGCAACGAGTGCGGCTTGGGTTGTGATGAGGCCATTGATGCAACTTGGAGCAGCAGAAGCTTTTGCTCTTACTGGTATTGGTGGGAAGCAAGGAAGGATGGCAGCAAAAGCAGCAGCGGCAGAAGCTGGCGCTCAGATTGCGCAGATGCAAGCGGTATATCAAGACGCTGCAATCTTGGGTTGGCGTGCTTTTAAAAATGAAACGTCAGTGTTGCAGTCCACTCAACAGAAGATCACTAAGGAGAACTTTCGGCAAAACAACATCCTTTGGTCTGAGAAGTGGGCTGGCAGTGAAAACATGGGAGAGATTATTGACCGAGTTGGTCAGATCACAAGACTTCCCAGTAGGGGAATGTTGGGGATGGATGAGTTCTCCAAGGTCATGGCAATGCGCGGCGAGGTGGCTGCCAATGGCGTAAAGAAAGCCGTGATGAAAGGTGTTGACCCAACTGACAAGAACGCCATTCAGGAGTTCATTGACGCTGAGATCAGGCTGGCTTTTGACGTTGACGCTGGGAGCCTTGAGGCGAAATACGCCTTTGACCCATCAGCCAAAAATCTGGCTGGCGAAAGGGCTCAGGGTTATCTGATGGAGAACATGGATGTCGCAGCAGGCGGCACCGGTCGAGACGTTCAACAACGGGCGAGAGCCTCTGTATTCCAAGAGGAGAACAAAGCCGCTAAGTGGGTCAGCAAGCAGGTCAATGCAAATGGCGCGACCCGAGCGTTGGTCAAGCCGTTTATCCCATTCACGACAACGCCAACCAACATCCTCAAGCAAGGAATTGTTGAGAGCACAGGCTTAGGCGCTGCAATTAAAGGCGTCCAGATCTCAGCGAAGGAAGGCTTTAATCCAGTCAAATCCTTCCATGCAATCCAAAAAGAACTGCTGAATGATCCAGCGGAGACAGCTCGGATTGCGGGCCAGATCGCCTTCATGACAACTGTTGGGGCAACGATCTATGGAATGGCAATGGACGGCCGGATCACAGGCGGTGGCCCTGGTCAGTGGGGGAGAGGACTGTCAGCAAGGAATGAACAGAACACTTGGATCGCTCAGGGCAACGTTCCTTATTCCTTGGATATGGGCAATGGGGTCAAGCTTCCTTTGGGCCGACTGGGGGAACCGTTTGCAACTGGTCTGCGGATGGTTGCTGATCTTGGGTATTACTCAGGCTTCATGACTCGGCAAGAGCAAGACCAAGAGTTCGGGAAGGTTGTCGGCCTGCTGACGGCTGGTCTTTATGAAGCCAGCTTTTTGACAGGTCTGAACAACATGATGCGGATCGTCTCGGCCGGTCCTGAGAACATTGACTATGAGTTGGGCCGTGGCGTCCAGAACTACTTCGCAACGCAGACACCGTTTGGAAGTTTGCTTGCTCAGGTTGATCGAATGCAGAACCCTTATAAGGCTGCATACGAGGGTGCAACGTTCTCAGAAATGATGAATTTTGCTGAGGTGGAGTTGGGACAAGGTGTCTTTGGAAAGATGCTGAACAAGTTCCCTGGCTTTGAAGGTCAGCCACCGTTGGTTGATCAGGTGACTGGTCAGAAGGTTCCTATCACTCCAGGCGTTGGTCCTAATGGTCTGAACCCATTGATGCAGGCCATTCCGTTCCTGCCACGTCAAACAAATGCTGATCCTGTGTGGCAAGCAGTCTTTGATATTCAAGGCAGCTACTCCCAGAAGAACTTGGATCAGAAACTGTTGCCTACAGCAGGAGAGCAGCAACAGTTCAACGGGATCATGGCTGAGACAAGGATTGACGGGAAGACGTTGGCTGAAGCTGTGATGGAGTTCAGGAATCTGCCTGAGGTGCAGGAGTACGTGCGAAAGAGCGGAGTGACACTGTTGAACTCTGAGATTCAGCGACGTTTCAAGAGGATCTTCACCAGCTATGCGAGCAGGGCCAAGAATATAATGTTGAATAGCAACGCTAACTTTGCTGAGAGAGCTGCACTCGTTGAAGCTGCTAACTATGCAGAGAAAGCTGGCAATGTTGAACAATACAAGAGCATTAACCAACAGATAGAGGGATTGGTTCAGCGAGCACAGAAAGGGTATTAAAGGTAGGATTTTGACAAATACCCCGCCTAATCCATGGTTCAGCCAACCTATGAGTACAGCGGGGTCTGTTATACAGCGACTTCTGGGCAAACAATCTTTGCTCTGACTTCGACGGATGGGAACCCAATTGGGTATCTAAGCCCTGACCATATTCACGTTCGCACCAGTGCTAACAGTGGTGAAACTTGGGTTCCTTTGCCTGTTAATACTGCTTGGAATTTCGCTGACCCAGCTACTTCTATTGTCCTTGTAACTCCTGCCACTGCTGGAGTGTGGGTTGATATTCAACGCAAAACTCCTATTGACGAGGATTGGGTTGATTTCCAGGCAGGCAGCCTATTGACGGCTGGTCAATTAAATGACGCCGAAACCTTTTCTCTGTATTGCGATCAGGAGATTGCAGACAGTGTTTCAGGCCTGACCCCTTCAATCATTGGCCTGGATACAACAGACGATCTGCCTGAAGGGCAAATTAACCTGTATTACACAGACACAAGGGTGGCGGCATGGATTGCTGCGAATTTGTCTGATACAGATGATTTAAAAGAAGGTGTTCTGAATCTGTATTACACAGATGCCAGGGTCAACGCTTGGATCAATACCAATCTCAGCAGCACAGATCAACTGGCTGAAGGTTCAAATAACCTTTACTACACAGACGCCAGAGCTGAAGCAGTTGTCGCGGCATGGATTGCAGGGAACTTATCTAGCACTGATGATCTGCCAGAAGGCAGCATTAACCTGTATTACACCAATGCAAGAGTTGCTAGCTGGATTAACAACAACCTTGGCAGCACGGATCAGTTAGTTGAGGGTTCAAACAACCTTTACTACACAGATGCCAGGGTTGAGGCTTATGTCAATGGAGAGGGTTATGTAAAAGGCCCCGTGGTTACCAAGATTGTTGCTGGTAACAACGTTGGCATCTCACCTGAATCTGGCACTGGGATTGTCACGATTAATGCAACGGGCGGCAGTGGGCAGGGCATCCCTGAAGCACCGTTAGATGGAACGGCCTATGGCCGCCAGGATGGTCACTGGGAACCGGTGTTGATGTTAACCGGCGGTGATTTGACGGGGGACCTAACCCTCGACACTGACAAGGTTGTTCTTGGTGTTAACGGCAACATCACTGCGGCTGGCCTGGGACAGTTTGGGACAATTGGAACCGCTACTGGAACTTGTGGGGTATCGGTCGGGCAAACAGGCAACACTTTTGGAAGTCTCGCCCTCTATTCAAATACAACAAGTCAGTCAGCTATTGAGGTTTTCAGCGCCCCTGATGGCTCTACAACAAAAACAAGTGTCGCGGCAATCAATAACGACGGCAGTGCCTCATTTGCGGGCGATTTGTATTCCAACCTCGGCTCTTCTTTTGGTAAATTTCAAGTAACACAAGCTGGTGGTAGAGGTTTAGTTGTTGCTGCTTTGTATGACCAAAATGAAGCAAAGATTACATTAAACTCGGACGGCAGCGCCACATTTGCGGGTGATATATATGTTGGAGAATCAGCTGCAAGCACAACACAATCAGGATCATATATTGGAGTCTCTGGACAGGTTGTTACCAATAATGTAGGAAACTCACCAAGCACAGACAGAGTATTTTTAGGTAAGTATAAAAATGCAGCAACCTCAGAAATCAATGCCGACGGATCCGCCACATTTGCGGGTGATGTTCAGGTAGCTGGTGACCCCAACGCGGGTGTAGAAGGATCTAAGTTAAGATCATTCCAAGTTTCAGCCTGTTCGTCTCCGACAAGATACATTTACACTGGTTTTACTGAAGGAAGTACAACTCCTACGTTTACAGTTACTGCGGACGGCAGCGCCTCATTTGCGGGTGGTAATACAACAATTAGTAAGTACGGATGGATTCAAACAAATGACACATTTACCTCTAACAGAACAGTGGGTAGTGATCTTGTTATTATTGGCAAATTAAATGGCGTTGCAACATCGTCTATCAAAGCGGACGGCTCGGCCACATTCAAAGGCGACGTTGCCATTGGTGATAGCACAACAACCTTCCTAGATAAAGCTGCAATTATTGCTGCTTTAACTGAAGAGCAACGTGAGACATTTGCTGCTGCGATTACAGCCTGGAACGCTCAGCCTGAACCTTACGACGCAGAAGATCCGACGACCTTACCTGCTGATACACCACTACGTGAAGCGATTGTACGTGTCACGACTGCGGGCAAGATCAACCTGAATGCGGACGGCAGCGCCACATTTGCGGGTGATTTAAGATCATTTACTCGTGTTCTTGGTGGCGCCGATACTTCTGGGGGTCGTACTTCTGGAACTGCCGGTAGTTTTTACTCCACAACCACTGATGTTGGGAATCCTCTTCTATACCTAGATAATAAAACTGCTGGCAACGGTTGGATTTGTCAAGCTCGGTCAGGGGCAAATTCTGAAAACCTAGTCTACCAACTCAAAAACGACGGCAGCGCCATATTTGCTAGCAGAATCACAGCCGCTGGTTACAGCATGGCTAACCTTACACAGCTTTGAGGGAGGACTGAACAATGCCTATCCAAGACTCTGACCTGCTCCTCATTGAAGACACATCAGGTGTCAGTAAAAAGATTGAAGCATCAAAGCTCAAAGCTAACCTCGCAGCAAACACCTACAACAACTACAAGCTGCTAGTTAATAAGCCTGACTACAGAAGCAGGTTTGTCTATGCACAGAACATGCAAGCCAGCGTTGGTCTAACTGACTATATGTTGGTTGAGCGTGCTGGTGTTAGTTATAAGGTTACAGGTCAACAGATTATTGATTACTTCCCGTCAGTACCTGCCGGTGCAGCAGGTCCTATTACTGATTCAACAGTAGACGGAAAGCTCACCCTCGCATCTGAAGCCAACCTAGACCTATTCACCGTTGGTGATGCAATCAATATGGTTGATGAAGATGGTGATGTCGCAAGTTATACGCCTGTTACCAGTACGATTGCGAATGTCAATGCAGCTGTAATCGATAACATTGATGGTTATAAAGGATCCCCTGCACCAAACTATGAATGGATAAATGCTTTTAATGGGACAGTCCTTGGTAATGGTGTTAATGGAACCAACAACAACACTGGTTATGAAGTAATATTTAAAGAACCTTTGGGCGTTGATGATTTAATCGAAGTAGTTGTCAACACTGGTAGTTCGACATATCAAAGCGAGCCTAAATTTACTTACGATAATCTCAACACTACTCCTAGTGGCAACGTAGTTTGGAATACCAATTATGGTCCCACTGTCTCCGTTGAAATGGAAGGGCGCACAGTTTATAAAAAAACTCTTAATAATACTGAGCCCGTGACGGGGTTTCGGCATATTGACGCACCACAAACATTAGGAATCTTTGTAAATGGGTTTCTATTGGATTATGTCAACCCTGTCACAACCCTCACCTTCGCCTCACCCAATAAGGACCTGAAGTATTTCAACCCTGGTGATAATGTTAACTCTATCACAAAGGAATTTGTAGCGGTCACTTACAATGGCAATGGCACGTCGCAGTTAATTAAAACTGGCTTCAGTCCTTCGCTGGTGTGGCTTAAAAACCGAGATTATGCTAATGGTCATCAATTATTTGACACCATCAGAGGTGACTATACAGCTTTAGAGTCTAATGGCACTGCGGGAAATGATGTAAATACCAATAAACTTGCATTTATTCCAGGGGGTTTTACTCTCAATGGAAGTGCAAATTGCAACGGAAGAGTTGGCGACAAATACATAGCCTGGTGCTGGGATGCTGGCAACACAACCGTCACTAATAACGCAGGCACGATTGAATCGCAAGTTAGGTCTAACGGTAACTTCAGTGTTGTTAAATACACTGCTACAGGTAAGTTAGACACAGTGGGGCACGGTTTATTAACGGGTGCTCCAAAAATGATATTTGTCAAAAAATTAACTGCCGCTTCCTGGAATGTTTATCACGAAAGTATCGGAGCTACTCAGGTATTAGAACTAAACGCTACCCAGGCAGCAGCTACAGCGCAATCTTGGGGAAATACTCCACCTTCAGGTTCAGTATTTACCGTCGGGGATTATCCAGATACAAATAGTAGTGCTGGTGCTGAGTACATCGCCTATGCGTGGGCGGAGACACCTGGCGTATCTAGCTTCGGTGAATACAGTGGTGGAACTGCAGGCAAAGTAATTGATTGTGGGTTTGAACCTGGTTTGGTAATTATAAAAAGATCTAGCAGTGCCCAATCTTGGGCAATGTATGACAGTGCTAGATCACCTTCAAACCCAAGGAGGACAACCCTGGCCTGTGACACTGGTGGTGCAGAGGTGAGTTCAACTGACCGAAGCATTGACTTCACCAGTACAGGATTCACCGTTGTTGGTACTAATGATGTCTGCAACAAACCTGGGGAAACGTATGTGTATGCAGCCTTTGTGGCTGGAGTTGTTGGTCCAGAAGTGGTTTCCACCGACATAGCCGCCAACTCGATGGTTGTTAGTGGTGGTGCTTGGAAAGGCTCTGATGGCAGTGATTCTGGCTTAGGTTTCTTTAGTATGTCCCTAAAGAACCCTGCCGGTGATGCCCTGCAGTATCAATTAACAGCTCCAACAATTGTTCGCGTTCCTGATTACGAACTTTACGCAGACACAGTAGTCATTGAAACCATCACTGCTAATAGTGCTGGAACATTAGACCTCAACCTTCATAGCACGATATGGAACTCAACTTATGTTATTACCTTGAACGGAGGGACAACAACATCTTTCCCATTGTCTGGAAATATCATTAACGGTTCTACATATGTGCCTCAATTTGTATTTTCAAATGCAGGTGATAGCGTTGAAATTGAATATACATTCCTTAGTACAGGAACTGTTACTGCACATGTCCTCCACTATGCAAACGACCCCGCTAATAATAAAAAGGTTCAGTGGAATGGAACTAACGTGCTATTTGATGGTACTGATCAGAATGTAGAAATCAACGGCACACTGCCAGGCGGTGGGTCTGGCCCCGCAGAAACAGAAGTAACCGGACCTGCTAAATCAGGCACAGGCAACTTCTCAAGTAGAACTGGTCCTGTTGTTGATGTCACTAACTCCAATCAAGAATGGATTGATAACGACAACCGTCTTGGTGAAGAGTTCTTCATTAAGTCAGCTAGTACCCGTACTGGGTTAGCAATCTTGCGGGCTGAAGCCATTAAGATCGCAACCGCTTACGACCCAGCCAAGGCTCCTTATCCAGTCAGAAGTCTGGTCATTTATGAAGGCGATTATTACGTCAGTGCCGGGTTAGTTGGTCCAGGCCAAGACAGGTGGATTGATCTTGGGCGAACCGTAAATAATTGATGAGTGAGTTTCGCGGAAAAAGAGCTGCTTTTTATTTGTTGGCTGGGATCATTTGCGTAGAGCTGCTGATCCTGGCTGGCTCTACAGCAGCTTGTTTTGCCATGAAAGTCGATAAGTGCGACGGTAAACAGATCAGCCAAGCATTGAATGGAATGGTGGCATCAGCTTTTGCGTTGTATGCCGCCGAAAAGTAGGCAGCCAAAAACCCCTCCAGGAAAGCGTTAAAACCTGAAGGGGTTTAAGGGCTGTCTCGCTCAAGACTTTAAAACAATAGAACTCAGGCAAGTATTGCGCAAGGCTGAGGTGGCTCCTCTCTGAATTTGCTGAGGATCAACACGTCGTCTTCTCGTTCAATCTTGACGTACTCACCAGGCTGAACGTCAATCATGTTGGCGTAACAGCTACTGAGGGGGATGACACCACGGCTGCTGGCCTTTACCTGATAGTTAGGTTGACGGCTGCTTTGGCTTTGGGAGAGGGTTTCTCCAATGGTGATGCCTTGAGCTGCGGACAGTGCTGTAAAGAACTCAGTCTTCTTTAGACCAGGGCGACCGTTGCGCATTGCTGAGTAACCTGCGCCTTCGATCATGGTTGCCATGTCTAGCCCTGAGTTCTCCTGAACGTAGGCCAACAGGTCGTCACCTGTAAGTTTTGGCATCGTTAATACTGTTGAAAGATGTCAACAGTATAGTCAACGGAACGCAAGATTTCCGTCGCCGTCTGTGTAGCTCTGACTCATGGCACCTTTCACGCCAGACATAAATGCGTTGCCAAGGATTGATGCTGAGCCTGGTACTGCTTGCATTGTTGGTTTGCTGTAAACAGGCTTAAGACCAGCAATGGGCTCCAGAGGGTCAAAGATGATTGCCTCGCGGTATGGAGTGGATGCTCCTTTGATTGTGTTGACGGTGTTCTGCAACAACGCAGTGGCCTCTCGTCTGCCTGTAGCTCTTGCTAAACCAAAACTTGGGATAGTCAGGCTGCTGAACTTGTTCAACGTGTCTGAAGAGCTGATGTTGAACAACGCCTGCCTGGAAGACATCTGACGACCAATACCAAGTTGCTGCAACATGATCGCCTCGTTATTGATGGCGTTTTGGCTGCTGGTGTATTTGATCCGATCCGCTTCACCGCTCATCTGAGTCGCAATCTGGGCGAACTCTGAAGCGACAGTGCCATTCATTTTTTGGTTGAAGTTCGACAGGTTTCGCCTGCGATCCTGTTGGAGTGCTCTCATCTCTCCATAGCTACGACCAAACTGCTGCATTGCTTGAGTAGCAATCCGTTTGGAGTTATTACTGCCACCTTGTCTGGCAGTTGTACTGGCCCTGGCTTCAGCGTCTGTAGCGATAGCAGTGATGTACTCCGCGTCACGCTTCAACGTATCCATGCTTTCACCAATCAAGATCTGTTCTTGTATTGATTGGCCCTCAGCATCTGTCTCAGCCTGTAGCTGATCAGCCTGCATAGCCCTTGCGTTAATGCTGCTTAGGTAGCCAGCCGCTGCCTGCATTGACCGACTGTTAGCTAAGCCAGCATCTAATGCAAGCTGCTGTGAATTCTCATTCAGTCTGGTGATGTCATTGTTGGCCGAGATCATCTCGGTGCCAAGGTCAGTTGTTAGCTGCTGTGAAACTTGCTTGGCTCTTAAGGCCTCTTCAATTACATACGTTTGTTGAATGGCTTCGCTATTGAGCTGCAGATTCTGAATGGCTGCTTCAATAATTAAGCCTTGACGCTTGTTGTAGTCAGCTTCTTTGACACGTTCTTGATAACGCTGCGCTGAGGTTGCAGCGACTTGCCAGGAATAATCTGAAATACTTTTGAGATAGTCGATCTCCCATGCTTTTAAATCATTCTCGTGTTGAAGCTTTGCTTGTTTCTCCCTTGCTTCATTGGCATCCTTGGCAGCGCTGGCTTCTGCATTGCCGCCCATGATCCCACCAACGAGATTCATCCCGAAGGATGCAGCCGCTAACCAAGGGAATGCCATAACAGTTACCCAACTTGCTTATCTGGGTCACTGTAAACGCCTCGCCATGAAGCGCTAGTAACCGTCAGTGGCAGCCATGAGTCTGATTCAACAATGACAGAACATTGATCGTTCTTGCTGCACACCGGAACTTCAAATGCACCGCTAGCAAGTGCAACGTTTGATTCATCTAACGTGTTGTTGAATACATTCAGTGTTCGAGCCCTGTAATGGTGAACACTGTCAGGGCTACGGTTTGACCGCTTGATCCTTACGTTGTATTCCCCAGTGTCAACGTGGTTGATTGTCCATCGCAAGACTTGCGTTCGACCCGATAGCTGACCAACTCTCTTAGTACCAGCTTCGTTTGCATCAGGAATAAAGGCCTTGTTGAATTCATACTTGAACTCATACGGCTCACCAAATGCCACCGCGTAGCTTGTCCAGTCACCTCTCTCCTTGCACACCAAGGTCTTGGTGGTTGTCTCCCCTAGCTTTAAACCCTGATAGTCATCGTTGACAAAACGAACGATGGCTAAGGCCTTCTCCGCTGGGGCATACGGCAAGTTAAATGTCGTCAGCTTTGTTGTTGCGTCATAGCTTGCCGTCACAACTGCTGACTCAGCTCCGCCTTCAATAGGTGGATACTGCAGCAAACGATCAAGATGAATCTGTGGTTCAGTTGGCAGCTCCAACTCATCGTTTAACTGGATGTTGAAATAAGTCCCCTCGTCGTCTGTCATCAACATATAAAGCTGATTGTCTTGGAACCTGACCCACTGGATCTCTTGAGCAAAGCTCCACTTGCTCCAACTCTGTTGGACCTTCTGACCACCACCGTCTGTCGTTGTCCAGTAATACTTGTAAACGTACAGATCACGCTTGTCTGTTGGTGACACTGCTACAGCAACATCAATAGCTTCCCCGATGTCCCAATGGGTTATCAAGCCTTTAATGTATTTCGGCAAGTAGTTGGTTATATCTAGGCTGCTGCCTAGGTTTAAACCCATCTGATTATTGTTCCTTGTATTGCCAAACTTAAATTCACGGAAGTGAGTATAGCCAAAGTAATCAGTAGCAAACAAAACCTGTGAGCCGCTGAGCTTTGGCCTGACGTTGCTGTTCATCTCAAGGTTGCTCAACCTAAAGATCGATCCAGTTAACGGTGTCAAGACATCAGCGTCTGCCGCACGAATCTGAAACTGTGTTGTCTGAGAGAACGCCAAGATGCTGTCCTCAACAGCAATCATCCATTCCAGTGGGGAGCTGCGTTCGCTAGTACCACGTAAACCAAACGGATCTGTATTTAAAACCGTTAGCGACGTGTCATTAAAGAAATTAAAGATGTCATCGGTCTCGCTGAACTGGATCGATTCATCAGCAATAACAACGTATCTGCTGCGGAATAAAACATGATCACGAATTTTGCGACCAATGAATTCAGGGTTAGGAGAAGTGTTCTCATCACCGGCTGAACGTGGTCCCCATGACGGGAAGGTGAACTCATAATCTGTTCCGTCAACAGTTTGGGTATGAGTTGTCCCATCAGCGGGACCAACAAAAAATACGTTCTCTGCTTCTCGGTAAACAATGAGAGGCATCGTGTCTGGATCAATCTCAAACGGGATGCCAGGCTTTACCGTTTCCTGCCAGGCACCTTCTCCAATTGCTTCACCAGAAAACGTGGTGAACTTCAGCCAGCGGTTGTCAATCGTGGTGGATGGATCGCTTTCGACTTCAACGATGTAATCGTTAGGCGCAATGATTGGCAGGCTTGCCAACGTCTGCACGGTGTCAGTAAAGGCATTAGCCAACTCACCGCTACGACCATCATCAATCGTCAGCTTGAACGATGTCCCGTCGTCCTTAGTGACAGAGACAACGTATTGATCACTGACTGCTGTGTAGCCAGCGACCCCATTGATCTGAGATGCCAATGATGTGGCAACAGTTGATGTGCTGATCGTGTTGTCGTCATCCCCAGCCGATGGCGTAGTGAATGTCGCAACCGCTGCGTCATCGATATAAGCCGTATAGGTGATCTGATAGGCAACAGCACGAATAAAAATGAGGCCTTGGCCTTGTGTTGCTTCAGCTCCTGTGCCGCTTACTGCTTTAAATGCTGTTGTCTTATTGCGGTTCAGCAGCAACCCAATAGGGCCACTGTTGATCAGGACATAGTCCTTATAGAAAGCACCGGGTTCGTTGTAGAGATACGAATCCTTTGTGCAAATGATCTGGTTGCCGTCACCACTCATGCCAAGTCCATGAACCTGGACTGTTGGCGTTTCGTTTAGGCGACGTATCTCAAGGATCGTTTGATCTGTTTCGCCTGGACGGCACAACACTGAATACTGTTCGCCCTGTTGGATGTCGAGCAGCTCTAGGTAAAAGTCAGTAGCTGGTGCGTCTAAGACTTTGGCTTGGAATCGCGCTGCGTTCCGTTTGGTCAATCCTTCAATAGGACTAGACCATCCGTTGATTTGTTCCGCACCAGCGCCCGGTGGACGCAAGTGTGGTGGTTGTTGAGACACCCCTTGAATCAGGGTGTCCAGGTCACGACGGATAGGGGAAGACGTTTTAGAAGGCGTCTTCCCTTTACGGAACTTTGATTTAGCGCGAGGCATTTAGTAGTACCGATAGCGGTTGCCACCTGCAGGGATGTAACCAATGCCTTGGCCCATGCCTCGGTCATTGCCCCAAAGCAAGTTGTTGTTCAAAGTGTTCTCTTCAGCGCGGATCAACATGGTCCGAGCTTGGTCCTCATCACCCACGGTGTAGGTGAAGACGATCGAGCTGGTTACATACCGATCAGAGAAGATGCGGGCAGCACGAATGGTGATGTACTGCTGGGCAGCATGAGGTAACTCATCCCACTCCAAGGCAGATACAACCTGAGCTGCAGTGATGACAGCGTTGCCGTTGATGGCACCAATGTCATACGTGTGACTGTTGCGGTCATAGATCCGCTTTCCCCGTAACACGTACTGCGTGTCTGGGTAGGTGTTGGGAGAGAAGTCCACTACCAATACGTTGCCTGGAACCACGTAGGTGCCCGCCGACGTTGGTGAGAACTGAACACCTTCGTCTGTGTTCCAACTCCACGCTTCTGACTGAACGTCACGCGACACCTCTTTCAGGGTGCGCTGTGCCAGAGCGGAGTCGGTGATCTCATTGACACTTTCAGAGAGGCTGGAAATACCGGCCTCTCCAATCGTGGCAAGAATCGTGTTGACGGATTCAAGCTCAGTCATCAGGAGTCACTGCCAGTTCCGACAGTTGTGTAAGGGACAAGGGTGTCAACCAAATTTGCTGCAGGGACGAAGTAATCAACAAGTGAATCTTCGTCAAGAAGCTGATCGTCCTGCCAGGTGAAAGGAGCAATAGTGCCGTCAACCTTGATTGTTGTTGCCATGAAAAAAGAGGGCATTGCTGCCCTCTAAGTTAATCCCCAATTCACCGGCTGAGCCAGCTACTGAAGACTACAAGGAATTGGTAATTTCAACACAGCACTCAGGACGCAGACAACCAACACCGAGAGCAAACTTAGCTGTCATCAGTGTTGCGTTATACATAACGTCGTAGTCGTTGCCAGTCATGCCCATGCTGAGGTCACGCAACTTGACAACACCAACTGCACCCTTTTGGAATGCAAGCATTTTGGTGTTAGTCATGTTGACGGTTGACTTAACAACACTGCCATTGCTGACATAACCTTGCTCACCTGCTTGAGCAGTGACATTGCCTTGGGCAATATCGTTGCTGGAGTAGATAGAGAAGCCAGCCAACTTGGCGATCTGACCTTCCTTGTAGGAACCGTTGGTTCCCTGCTGGTTGAAGTCATAGTTCACAGCGCGTGAACTTTGGATCAACGTATAGAAGGACTCAGGAGTACAAACAAGAACGCGACCGTCCTTGCTTACATCCTTCATGTCCAGTGCTTCAGCAGCAGCGAAGACGCTGGCTACTAAATCATCAGCAGTTGGGGTTGCCTTGTTGATGTCAACAACCGTGCCGGTCCGGTAAGGATCGTCAGGGCTGAGGCCTGCTGGTAGATCAGCAGTCAGGTCAGATGTTGAAGTCCGAGCACCAATTGCAAGGGTGCGAGCCAAGCGTTGGTCATGGGTACGGGCAAGAGCTTGACCCAGCTCAGTTGAATAAATCGAGCGGATGTCGAAGTGAGCCTTAGCTTCCTGCAAGGAATAAAGGCTGGCGTCTGCAACGAGGTAATCATCGATTCGGATGATCACTTCGTTCTGGGCCATGTCGCCCTGACCCACAAGCATTTCGCCCGGGGTTGTGTATTTAGCGGTGAAACGTCCAGTTACGGGGAACTGTGCAGATCGACCATTTTGAATGGTTCGTGTCTGGCAAAGATCCTCGAAGATGCAGGCTCGCTTGAAGGCAGTCAGGACCTCGCCTGAAAAGACTTTCAAGAACAGTGCGTTGTCCTTATCCCAAGTGCCGGTATCACCGTTGATAACACCGGGGTTGGAAAGATTTAGTGATGGAGCAGCCATTGGTGGCAATGTTGAGAGTGTGTGCAGTGATCAACAGGTGCATCACGCAATCCCCACATCTGTCATTTGGGTACGCAGTGCGGCCTAGGGACAGACTCGGTGGTTGTTGAATCTGTCCCCATTATTACAACGTTTAGCGCTTATTAAACACGTTGCTTACAGCAATGCGTTGCTCCACTTCTTGCACATAAGCAGGATCACTTCCATAACGAGGATCCTGCATTGCCTTAATGACTTGCGCTTCCGACGCATAACCACGAACTTCGTTCGTTGGAGCACGGCCACCGGTCAACTTGGGCTCATACCCTGTTGCCATCATGTGGTCATATTGGATCCCTTTGAGTTGGGAAAGGATTGAACCTTCGTTGCCTGAACTCAACGCATCGTTAAAAGCTTGCGTTCGGGCTTCGTCCATGTTTTGGCTGGCCCAACCCATCAGCGCTTGATAGCGTTCCTGGCCGCCAACCTGATTAAAGACGCTGGAACGGATGCGAGTTGCATCCTCAGCCGTTAGCTGATTGCCATCGTCTTCAGCTTCAGCTTCAGGCTGATCGCTGTCATAGCCTTCAGTTTCCTCAGGAGCCTCATCGCCTGCCCGCAAGCGTTCGTTCTCGCGTTGCAGGTTCTTGTAGGCATCAACCAGATCGGCTTGGCTTTGATACTTGCCAAGGATCAAGTTTTCTTCTGGGGGCGTTGGTTGTTCACCAGCCGCTTCGTCGTAAAGATCAGAGCGAGCCTGATCAATCTTCCCCTGCTCTTCAATTAGAGCAGCGTCGTCGCCTTGGTCTTGACCTGTTTCAACTACTGGCATTGTTTAGTTACGGGTGAAGTTGTCGTAGATAATCATCTCGCCGCCATCAGGCAGTGGCTTCACCCGATGACGTTCAGCCCTGGTTGGCTTGGGCTCCGCCTGCTGCTGCACTAGGGGTTGGCTGCTGGCCCGGCGGCGGGGGACTTGTTGCTCCGTCATTGATAGCGCTGTTAGCAAGTTGCTGTTCCAATGCTACCCGCTGTTGTTGACTTTGTTCCGCTTGTAGTTCCTGATCACTCTTGACAAGTCCGGCAATGTCGATGCCATCGGAAGCTGCAAACCTGCGGATCAGTTCTGATGGATTGATCAGTGACAACATCTGCTCAGGTCCTAACGCTGCTGTCGTTACTTGCAGGAAGTTAGTGAGACGTTGCTTGTCATTGCCACGACCGATGGCTTCCAGACCTGTCGTGATCTGTGGATTCACTAGATCAACAGGTAACGGTGGAATCTCACCCGCCTGCTCCATCAGATACAACACCCGTTTAATCAACGGAAGCTGCAGTTCTTCACTCAGCATTGAGTAGACCCCAGCTAACCCGGCTTCCAATTGCTCAGCCATCAATCTGATCTCTTCCGCTGTCACCCGCTCAGCGTCACGTTGCACTGATTCGTTGGTCAGGAACGTCAAGTTGATCCGGCGTTCTAATAACTGAACCGTCTGTAAGGCAACTGACATGTCTGCTGCTTTACCCACTTGAAGGGCTTCAACATCAGCAGCATTTCCTGCCACAATCCCGCCGTTCTCAGCACGGGCAATTGCATCAGCTCTCGTAACTCCATTTGGATTGACAAGAAATAATGCCTTGGCCGATATAAGGCTGCCTTCAACAATTGCTTTGCTAAGTGCTTCCAGGCTGTTGAGATCTCCCAGCACCTGCTCTACGAGGGAGTGCCCGTAGCTTTCACCGGCACAGCTATAAGTCCTGAGGGCTAGCCAAGGGCAGTTGTCGATCCTGCTAAAGCCTTGTGAGCCAGGGATGGTTTTCTCATGACACTCCTGGTGCCACTCCACACGATCCTTGGTCTTGTCAAACTTGATCCAGGTGTAGACGTTGTTCACGTCGTACTTCACCTCATCACCTGTCTTATCGCTTGTCTTCTCCTTTACGCCAGCAGGCAGATACTTATCCGAAACCGTTTCCTTGATCACGATCTCACTGATGTTGCCCTCGGGGTCACGGTCCACCGCATAACTCCGCAGCCCCCACATCCGTACCTTGTCGGCACCGATATACAAAAGAGCATTGCCACCAACAATCAAATGCTTGATTGCTTCAAACAACGCAGGCCGTGTTTGCAGCTTGTCTAACTTGCTCAACAATTGACGCTCAACATCAGATAGCGCCACGTCCATCTGACTCAGCACATCCTTTTCAGCCTGGCCGGACTGTTCCAGGTATTCCTTGATCTGGCCTTTATCAATGACCAACCGAAAAAACGGTTGGCTTGGTGGATACAAACTCAACAACAAGCGGGCGCTGATACTGCTGACTCCGCGGGCACCAACGCCTTGATACAGGCTGATCAACCTGTTGTAGGGCTCAGCTCCTGTCTGATAGTTCTGATCGCTTTCAGGGATCAATGACGGGATCGTCAGTGCACTGCAATCAACAGCCCGATTGAGATACAGGCTGCGATAAAGCGTCAAGCCGTCAAAACGACTTTGAGCTGTTGAGTTGTTGTCAGTCATTTAGGCGAGCTGTAGGCCAGCAAGGGGGTTGGACATCGTGCCGAGACCACTCATCAACGTGAGATCGCTGAGTTGGTTGTCTTCACGCTTGCGACGTGAGGCCCGGCCATCGCCGTAGCCAATTGAAAATGCGTTGGGGTTGGCCTGGGGCACGTAGGCGTTTCCCATGTTTGCGCTGCGACGTTGCTCTTGCAGGAAGGCATTGTTTGCAGCGTTGAGCTGTTCGTTAGTAAAGGCTTGAGCGGTGTTGAAGTCTTCTTGCTGCTGAGCCATTCGTGATTGAACGTCTCCAAGCTGCCCAACAAATAGATCGTTAAGGTTGGCAAGTGATGCCGCGCTGCTTGCAGCTTGAGCTGATAGCTGATCTTCAAACGCAGTTTGGTTAGCTGTGTTTGAAGCCATCAGGCCGTCGATGATCGTCTGGAAAGAGTTGGCCTCGTTTACCTCTCTGTTGTCCAGACCAGAAGCAGCATCCCTGCCTGCCTGTGCGTCTTCGCCAAGCGCTCCTTTGATGTCATCAAACTCACCGCTGCTGCGGTCATAGGTACCGGCACCGCTGCCACCTCTGCCGCTCTTCCTGGTGACACCAGTGCTTGCGCCATTAATAAAGTTATACATCCGGGCCAGATCTTCTGGCTTATCAACAGTGCGAATGCCTAAAGCCTTCTGGACTTTCTTCCAGTCGCCGCTTTTTGTTTTCTCTTGGCCTAGGTATTCCTCGCCGCCATACATTGCATAGTTGATTTGCCCTTTGCTGGAATGGAAACCCTTTTCAGCATTAAAGGCAAAGTCCTGGCCTCTCCCAACGTTTCGACTGCTCCAGGTCTGAGGGCCTTGTAGCGCCTGGCCCTGCATCTTGAACACGTCCTTACGGCTGATGCCTAGGCCGGTTGGATCTTTATAAGCTGCGCTGCGTGCTGCTCCATTGGCATCACGTTTTGCTTGCTGCTCTTGCTTGGCAGATCTGATTGTTTTCTTGGTGCGGTTGTCTTGGCGTTGCTGACCAGTCGCCCGCATTTGCTTGACTTCTTTAGCGCTCATGTCCTCCCGCTTTTTAGCTTCAGGCTTTGGCGCTGCTGGTGCTGCTGGTGCTCTCCTTGCGGTTTTATTTGCTTGGCGTTGATTTGTAGCTTGAGGCTTTGGCGCTGCTGGCGCTCTCCTTGCAGTTTTATTTGCTTGGCGTTGCTTTGTAGTTTTTCCGTTCTTACGTGCCATTAGTTAAACCCCAGAGGAAGCGGATAACAGATCGTTGCCCTGAAGCGTACCTAATTTGATCAACAGAGTCAGTCAAATCAGGAGTGCGTTCAGGGAACAAAGTGTCAAGTGCTTCCATCATCTCAGAAGTCAATCGTTGACCAATGATCCGTTTACAGACTTCAGGGTTGGTGGTGTCCAGAGTTCAACAGTGCGCGTAGTTACATCATACTCGGCTGCTCTAAGTATTCGCACTAATCTTGCCTGCAATGTTGCCACTTCTTCTGGGCAGCGCTTGTCTTCTTTTTTTGCGAGCGCTTTTGCAAACTGCTGAACAATTTCTTCCCAACATTCCACAGGTTGTGCGATGTCGAGCTTGTCAACAATGCGCTTTGCGTTGACTTTGCCAATTCCTGGGCACCCCGAGATGTTGTCAACCGAGTCACCTTCAAGGATTTGTTCATAGAACTTTCGATCGGAGTAATGGGCATCAGTTGTCCAGCTAGTTGCAATTTGATCTGAGTCAGCCAGCCATTGGGTAACAGCTAGGCCAGGGCTTTCTTCTTTCTTGACGCCCCAAGGCCAGTGGTGCTCGCCTGGAATCTGGTCAAGATCTTTGTCACCGCTAACGATGACGTGCTTCTCGTTGGCATCAGTCAGGGCTGTAGAGAAGATCCCCAACCAGTCATCAGCTTCAATCTCATCGTGCAAGTAACTGGTCTCTTCCTCCAGTAACTCTCGCTTCATACGTGTCCATCCCACAGGCTTTTTCATGCCTGCTCTGTTGGCCTTGTATTCAGGAAAGATCCTGCGGCGGAACGCACTTGGCCCAGTCCAGAAGAACAAATGATCTCCGGTCTTGAACTGCTTACCCATTGCAGCAACGTGGTCCCAGAACAACTCTCGTGTCTGGCCGATGTCGGCGTAGCGAATCCAAACCTCGTCGCCCATATCGCAGTCAACTTCCAAAGAAGTCATCGTGCGAAAGAGCAACATGTCTGCGTCAATCAATAGCGTCATGAATCAAATCCTTTTGTAGTTTGTGCATTGCTTGTTTCATAGCAGTGGCATAACCCTGCCAGTAATTGCGATCACAGTGATCACTCGCTTTGTTCCACTGATGAATCGCTTCCTCCATTTGTTGTCGATACCAACTGGCGATAGTTGCTGGGTTCTTCGTCATGGAGGATTGAAGCGTGAAGTAAATCAATAGCGTGTTGAAGTGCAAAGCATTCGCCTGCGCAATATCCAATCCAAAAGGCACGCTCACCTTCTGGGTCTTCACCTTTACCCTTGTCGTCTGCAAGATCTTGTTGATACCTCGCCCTGGCCTTTTCGAGATGGCTTTCGAGAGTCCTTACATACCCTTTGGATATGCATGTTTCTCCTTGAAACGACAAAGCTCCGGCTGGAATTCCAGCTTGCTCATCATTCCGACTGTTCCCTTGATCCTGTTCTTTTTGAGCCAGCATGATGTGAGGTTGGGGTTTTCTTTATCGAGTGGGTTGCGCTGCAGCATCCAGATGTAATCAGGGATCTGAGCTAGTGAATGTGAGCCGCGAAGCTCACTCAGTGATGGTCCATTTTCGTTGCCGCCTTCTTCGTGAGCGGGACCAAATCCTCCAGATCTTGATAGATGGGACACGACAACAAATGTGAAATCGAGCGACATCGCAAGCGTCTTAAGTTCCTTGATCGCCTTATCAATAGCCCTGCGCTGATCAACATTGAGAGCAATACCATCAGCGAGTAGGGCGAAGTGATCGAGAAATACGACACGACATTCTTCGTTAAGAACATAATGTTTAACGGTGGCAACAAATGTTTCAAAGTCATCACCACCAAACTTGTCGAGCAATACCAAGTTCGGAGCAAATGCCTTCATTGCATTGCGAACCTCTTGCTGTAATTCACGGCGGACTTCGCCGGATTGCAGGTGAAAGGCGATGCCCATTTGTTCAGACAACATGCGCTCAAGCGTTGTCTTGGCTGCTTCTTCCAGGCCGATGTAAGCGACCTTTGTGCCATTACGGCATAAGTGCAGAGCCATAGAGCGAGTAAATAAACTCTTCCCGATCCCCGTTCCGCCGCCGATCAGCCAAAGCTCGCCAGGCTTTAAACCCTCGGTTGCGTTGTTCCAACCATCCCAGCCAAGGTCCAGACCGCGATCCTCGTGTGGATTAAGGACAGCGTCGAGCAAGTCCATGGCTTCAACAACACCTTCCGGGGTGTGTTTGCCTGCCTTGCGAATGGCGTCACGGATGGCATCACCGTCACCAGCTAGCCATGCCTCATTGGCATCTTTGTATCCAAGCCCCTTAACGATGCGAGCTTTAGGCCCGATCGCTTCAGCAGCTTTGGCAGCCCATTCGACGCCAGGCTCATCGTCATCAAAAAAGATCGTCACCTGTTGGAAGGCTTCGATGTATTTGATGTTGGCCTTCAAGTTGTTGAGGCAGGCATTGACGCCAGACGTGATGCTGACGACTACAAGGTGGTTGCCGTGTTGCCGATACGCCTCATGGACTGACATGGCATCAAGCTCCCCCTCGGTGATAACGAGGTGGTTACCAGTGCCGATGTGTTGCCCAAAGAGTTGAGCACCCTTGGATTTACCAACCCAAGTAATGCCTTTTGGAAGGGTGCGGACGTGAGCGGCACAGTTGTGCCCGTCCTGGCCCTTGACCATGGCGAAGTGAGCAGGCTGGCCCCGGTTAAGGCCAACTTGATAGTCGTACAGGCGACAGGTCCGCTCGGTGATCTGTCGATCTTCGATGTCGGCGTAGCCACCGGTAGGCAAAGGTGCTGCGACTGCAACTTCTGCTGTTGCCATACGTGCCGCTTGCATTGCAGCGATTGGATCGTTGTCTTGGCTCATAAAATGTTTTCCGCATACGAAGCAGTGAGTCGAGCCGTCGTCGGCACTAATGGCAGCACCGTCTGAGGATCCGCATCCTTCTTTGTCGGGGCAGCGAATGTGAGTTTTCGCCCAGTTACCCATGAGTGGAGAAAGTCATCTGGAATAGGGGTTGGGCACCAAGCAATTCCAAACTTTTCCGCCCATTGGCAGTAGCTGGTTTTGCTGGTCTTGCTGATTTTCTGGTGTGGTTTCTGGAAGGCGATAAAGATCGGGAGAGTTGGATGCCGTTGAACAACCGCCAAGAATTTGGACCGATCAGCACTGTCCCAATACCCTTTGACTTCTATGTAGAACTCGAAGGCTTGGCCTTTGACAATGAAGTCCGGTGTGTAGAACCGCTTCAGGTAGTAATCGAAGCGGTCCCGTTCGTAGCTGATCTCATGTCCCTGCTGTTGCAAGGACGCTGAGATCTGTTCTTCAAGCTTGGATCGAAACTCTCCTTTCTTACGCCGCTCCTGTTGTTGGTTGAAGCGGCGATACATCAGGCGACCTCTGAGCCAGCAAACATGGCTGCAAAGTCACTGTCACCACCAGCGTCAGGGGCTTGCCAGCCACCTTCAACAGGTGCAATTTCCAGCGTGGCGACTTCCTTCAGTTCAACAATTTGAACCGCTTGTAGCTGGAACTGAACGCCTTTCTGGACGTTGTCGTAGGCATAGGGAGTGAAGATGATCTTCACCTTGCTGCCACCACCAATTTGTGGAGGGTTGGCGACCTTGTGACCCATGCCATCGAAGATTGATGGGGGCATGTTGCGGGACTCTTCGCCGCGGATCTTGCGAACGACCTTGCGCTTGAACACCCAGAGGAATTCACCATCAACAACAACCTTGGAGCCGTCCTCTTCCTTGGTGGTTGAGGGGCGATAAGGCCAGTTGAGTTTTAAGCCTTTCAGCTCTTTGGCAAACTTCCCAGCCTTCTGTTTTTCTTTGATCTCTTCGTTGCAGATGTCCATCAAAGGGATCATCTCGTCCTCTTTTAACTTGACGCCAATTGTCCACTCAAGGTTGCCACCGAGGTTTTCACGGGGCTCCGAAAGGTAGGCAAATGCGACTTCGCAAAGAGGTGAGGTTTGTGCTTTCACGTAAAGGAAACGAATGGGGTTTGTGGTGCTGGACTTACGTGTTCGGAACCCTGAAGGGAACCTAGCAATGCCAGCTTTGTCAACAGTAATGAAAAGGTTGAATGCTGTCAAGCATCTAGCAAAAAAGGTGATGATTTTCACCGATGCTGCTTAGCTCAAGCGTGTCAGCGCAGGGGATCTCAGGCAGTTTACGCCCAGTCTTCTTCTCGATCCTGGCCTTAGTAGCAGCCAAGTGATCTTCGCTATAGAACCTGCTGAATTGGTCACAAAGCTCCTCATTTAGCAGTGTTACTTTGTCGAGACTGGTGCCAATGCAATCGTGAACTGTCACGATCGGATAGTTGTAGGACTTCCAATGCCAAATAAACCTTTGCAAAAACGCAGCATCCATTGAATGCACGTAATCAGCAGTTAAGCGGCTAAACGATTTCTTTGGTGAAAATGGCCCATCATCAATCGCGCAAGCCACCCGAATAGCACGGCCCGATAGCTCCAAGAACATCTTGTGTTCTGATGTCTCCCGCGAATAGCTCAGCACCGTTAATCCATTAGGCGTTTGCCAATACGGAGCCATGCCACTATCCAGGCAAGCCTTGGCTGCAGCCCTTAGCCATTTGTGCAACGCATCAACGCCCGGTAACTGCTTCTTTACTGCCGTATCAATAGCCCTGGCTGCAACCATTGCTAACTCAACAATCTTCAGCCCATCAGGCGTCAAGAAATTGCACACCCGATCGCGGCAATACTCCTCCAGTACCTGGACCATTGACCTGTAGCTGCGGCCATAGATCACAGGCATTACGCACAATTTCATCAGCGATCGGCTTATCTCCTCTTCGCCCCACCACTCCAACAGTCGGATCATCTTGTCGTCATCAGTGTTGATCGCCTCTTGATACATCTGCGGCAGCACCTCCATGTCAACAATCTCCTTTGTCTCCCCGTAAAGATCCATAGCCTCGTCACCAATGACGTTGGTCCAGAAGGCCAGATCACCATCACGCAATAGGCAAGCAACGTGTCCGTAACCGCTGCAGGTTTGATCTAGCTGGAAGACCATCCGCGTTTGATATTCGTTGTCCTGCGCGTAGTTGGTCAGCTCCCTAGCCAACGCCACAAAACGCCATGGCTCCTTTGCCTGCTCCCACCAGCCGATGCAATCCAACGGATTCATCCCGGCCTTGGTCAATAGCTGACCATTTTCTGCTGCCCATTCCTGCCTAGCGCGTCCATTCTTTGGCAGGCCCCAAGCGTCACCCAACGCCCAAAGAAATTCAGGCATGTGACCTTTCATTGGTGCCGCTCGATCAAATGTGATCTGGCTACGGGCTACATCACCACCCAAATAATTCAGTTGGGCTCCGCGTTGATAACAACGGCCGCGGTTGTCCTGGAACCACACCCAATGGATCTTTTTGGCCTCTTTTAAGCGCTCATAGGAGATAAGGCCATGAATGAATTGGGTCCGTTGTGCTGTCTTGCGGCCATCTGCCTTCCATTTCCAATAGGCAGTCCAGTAAGCCGTTGGCCCTAGGCCCTGTTCTTTAAACCATTGATCTACAGGCTGCTCCATACGTTCACGGCATGGCAAGCCACCAATCTCATGGCCTAAATCCCAGACTTCGCGTTGTAATGCGATCTGCTCATGGTTAAAACGGAACGGAATTGATTGCAGGTAATTGATGCTGCCCAATACGCAAGGGTGAGCGTCCCGCATCTGGGAATCCCAGCGTTCCCATGGCACCGTTGAACAGGTAGTCCCATGCGTGATGAAACCCCCGTCGTCATGCGTTGTGTAGTCCGAGGGAGCTACCAGCATCGGCATGTAAGCCGGACGCAATAGCAGCAAGTTTTGTTTCCAGTTACGCAGGAACTCCCAGTAACCAGGAGTCATGCGACACACCAACGCAATGTGACCTTTGCTGTTGACCTTCTCAGGGCTGATCGTGATCAATCCTGTTGTCTGGGCAACTAGCTCAACAAATAACGTTCCAAGCTTCAGCCTGTCTTGACGGTTTAAGGGCTGGTAGGCCGCGGCTTTCTTAAAGCCCTTATCGATCAACCGTTTCCTGATCAGGGACATGTCGAGTGTCCTGCCGTTGGCTAATCGAAGTCCTTTTAAATGCCGTGAACCTTTCCATTGCGGATGGTTCAGCCATAGGACAAATTCAGCACGCTTGCCGACCGTTGCGGCGAGGGTGTTTCGCTTGGCTCCATGAGCGTTGAAATTCAAGATATAAATCAACGATTCGGCGGCCACTTGCATCACCGCGTTGTCGTCTTCCATCAATGCCCAGATGGCTCCATAAGCCATTGGTCCGTTCTTTGACTTCTGATAGAGCGCGTGGCACTTCTTCAAGAAAGGACCGGCCGCAGCGTGAGACATAAAGCCATCGGCACCTCTTATCCAGTTGCCCGCTGTTGCTCTCTTTCCACCGATGCCAACGCACCACTGTTCAAGCTCAATTTGTGCTTGTCTTTCCGGCCAGTCGAGTTCGTTGCTTTCGTTGAATTGTTGCAAAGTCATTCTCAGAGATCTCAGGTGTGATCCCTGTCTCTGACTGGTACTGATACGGCAGGCAACTAAGACACCGCATCTGATCTGCGTTCCTAAAAGGTGAGATCCCAGTCAGAGCAAGGGGTTTGATTAGTGAAGATGGCCGTGGATGGCCGGGTTTTGTGTTGCTTGACTGCCTTCAAGGTTGATAAGGCATTCCAGATCAACACCAGAGCCATGGATGTAGCCCTGCGAGGTGGAGAGATGTAGGTGTCCTGCCCAATACTGAATTTGAACAGCGTTGGCCCCTTGGTTTGCCAGCCTGGTTAACTTTGTATGCCTCAAAGTGTGGATGCGCCATTTCTTCTCAACATAGGGACCAAGGCCAAAATATTGGCAAGTATTCCTGACACATTCAACGTAGTAATTGTAATAATTCCTATAGGCTTGGAGAAATGGAGTTGACTGAGATCGTAGTTTCTTGCTCTGCATAAGAATGCTTTGAACCTCATCACTTATTGGCAAGGCTCTTGGCTTTGACGTTTTAGTTTTAATGAAATGAATACGGCCGGAAGATACATTTATTCGCTCCCATGGCAGTCTTTGAGCCTCACTAACTCGACACCCAATGTGCCAAAGAAATTCAGTCAACAACCTGCACTGTGGGCGAGTATGACAAGACAAAAAGTGCTGATACCAATCATCCTGAATCACTAAATCTACCGGCTCAGGTAAAGGCAATGTTCGGCCTTCTGGCATCAAAGGCATCTCATAAACAACACGCAAACGCTTACCACGTTTCAAGACAACATTAATAGCAGATAGGTATATTTTTATGGTGCCATTTTTGACGCCTTCCTGTTTAAGGCTGGCAACAATTTCGTCCAAAACGTTGGTTGTGACGGATGCAATAGGCGTATCGAAGCCAAGCATCCGGCAGGCCCTGATGCCCCGCTCCTGTTGTTCTGGCTTGTCTGCCCAATCAAGTTCGATTGCCTTTTGAAGCACGGCCCCAACAGTGTCTGAAGCGTTGACACAAGCCAGCAAAGAAGAATCAACAAGCCCTGACCGGTTGCGCCTTCCGTTGCTATCAGCAGGGCCGCTTGTAGCCCGAACGGCCTCTTTGATCAGCGCCGCCTCTTGTTTGGCAGCGGCTACCCATCGCTCTGCATCCTCTCGGGTGCTGAACATACGGCTGATTCGCCTGCCTGTCGCGTCAGTTGCACGGCCGCGGTACCTGCCGTTTTCAATTTGAATTCCCATGGAATAAGCTCCGATACGTTTTCAGAAAGTTCTTCCCTTTATCAGTGAGATAAAGAGTTTTAATTCGGTCATCAGTCAAGTCCTTTTGAACCTCAACAAACCCGTGGTTGTGTTGTCTTGGTTGTAAAGACTTGCCCTTTTGAGAGCCAAAAACGTCAACGTTGCGAGACAACGCGGAAGCGGTGACGCCTAGCTCTGCTGCTAGTTCTGAATGGCTGATGCCCGGCCTATCTTCAATGGCTTTAAGAAAAGCCATTTGAGAGAAGCGAAGCTGAGGAAACTGAGCGAGAACATACTTAATTGATAGATTCTCGCCGTCGTTTTGGGTGCTCATTGTGTAGGCGGATAACTGCTATCCGCAGGAAGAAAAGGTTCGTGATCGTGTGACGAAGGGACCGCGTCCCAACGTGGTTCAGATAGGTGCTGGTTACTAGGTCCTCAAGCGTCAGACCTGTTGGGTCAAAAGCCTGGGCAGTGATAAGAACCGCTGCTAATCGCGGGAATCCTGGAAAATTCATTGGTCTTAAAGGGACGGGTGCTCACCCGGCGAAGGTTTTCAGTTGATGGACAGAAGGAAGCGTTGAGCACGTCTGAGAAGTGATGACAGTGCTGCTAAGCCTAGCTTGCTGAACCTGTTGCGCTTGTTGCATTTCCTACACTGTTGCCAGCGTAATAGCACGGCAGCGCTGGGCCTGACCCCATAGCCATAGGGATCGATACAACGAATCTTCATAAGGCAAAAGTCGCGCTTAAGCGACCGTTCACGCTTTGTCTGAAGTCTTGGCACTTATTCCGCTGATATTGGCTTTGGGCAAGGCTTGTCACCCGCGGCGTTATGTCGTCCGCATCCATCCCGCGCTTGGCCAGCGTCGTCAACAGAAAAGCGGCTGATTGCTGTTCTGTTGTGTAACCGAGAATGGCTGAACACGTTGCGCCATAAACAGCGCCCGCCGCGAAGCCCTCAGACGGCCCGTGATTGTGATGAGAGCGTGCTGGTAGCTCATTGCCCATACAACACGCCGTAACGGCTGCAGCGGCCACAACAGACTTAAAAACGTTGATCATTGGTTTGATAGGTAAAAGTTTTAAAGGCTGGCAAGCTCAGGCCCGAATACGAATGTTTTGAAGGCATTGGTACGGGTTCGTTTTCACGTTGACGCTCCGAAGTTCTTCAACCAATGCCTCGGCCTGTTCCCTGGTGTTCGTGGTCCAATGCGGTGGCGTTATATCGGCCCGCATCGGTAGATAGTCAGCGTCAACGTGAAACATGGTTTTAATAGCAATAGTGAAAGGGTTAAAGGCTGGCAAGCTCAAAGAACGGCTAAGAGCCCTTTATTCAGTTGCTTAAGGGCCCTGGCCATCTCCAGGTCATACAAGTCCTTCTGAGGCTTTACAGCGGGCTTAGTGATCGCCTCGGCTTGCTGGCAATGCCAGTTATCACGCCAGCCATAAGACAACCAATCGGTTCCAACAAACCTTGTTGAGTTCAACAGCCAGACCCCTTTGACTTGGTTAATCCCCTGGCCGCCATAGAAACAACTCAACAACGCATTCAACCGACTCTTAGTGGTAACGGTTTGCCAGCCTGCATCAGTGATTTCAAGGCCTCTCGCTTCCCTAATGTTGTTGTCTGCGGTGTCAAACCTTGCAATCACGTTGTCATGCAGACGAACAACAACACGCCGGCAATAACGAGGAGTTCCGTGGATGCCCTCATGTTCTGTTGAAACCTCCGTGTTTCCTGATCGCCATGTCTTTTCTGATCCTGAGAGTTGATCACGGACGGCCATGATCATCTGGGCTTCGATCTTGCGCATTGTCTTAAAAGGCGAGGTGATTAGTGAAGTGTTGAAAGAAGGCAACTAATTGCCACCGTTGCGCTGGTACGTGGTGCCGTCAGCAAACACAACACTGCGGCCGTTTTCTAGTGCTGCTTGCTTCCAACGCTTCAGCTCTGTTGGCGTCACGTTGATTTGTGGAGCCAGGTGGCTTTGCTTGCGTAATGCTTCCGGCAAGGCATCAACGCCTGCATAGCCTTCGTCATAAGACGCGATAGCCAAGCCGTCCCTGAATTGAATCCAGGAGCGTCGTGGGTTGCCGTTGGTGTCGTTGGTGGTGGTGAGAAAAATCAGAGTCATGGTTGAAAGTCTTTGGTTTACGGCGTGATCTCCTCAAGGCCTCACAACTCGCCTGCGGCTCGCTGTTCGGCTGATCACTCCCTAACAGTACAGACAAGTCCCCGCACTGTCAACAATCTCCTTCTGTCAACAGTCGCCTGCTTTACGTGGCGTCATCTCCCACCACTTCACTCCCTCGCCATGCTCGCGTTGCTCGGCATGGCTCACAGTGTAAACAACTCTTTTTTATCCATTTTTATTTGTAAGCACTGCCAGCCAGCACACCCACCCAACAACTGAAAACCACTAACAAATAAGCCAACAACACCCTTCGCTTCGCTCATTCGCACCACTCGACTCCGTCTCGCGCTGCTCCTTAACTCCCCCAACTCTCCCAACCGTTATCTATCTCACTCCCAACATTCTCAAGCCTCATACTCTCTCCCCTCTCCAACCTCCAGTAAGCCTTCTCCAACACCGTCAGCTTGGGATCATCCTCTCCAATACAACGCCTTGCCCTATCCCTTGCTGCTGCCCTTACAGCGTCCGGTGTTGTACTCCATCCACAACGCCTATAGCTTCGCCCAATCGCACCACTCGACTCCGTCTCGCGCTGCTCATAACCACGTCCTGTTTCAACAGCCATCAACCAATACCCAACACTTATTACTTGCCAACGGTATCAGTATCTTTAACACTGTCAACATTCCCCCCTGTCGTATTACTTACTTCGTTCGCAATACTCCTTAGTTACTACAACTTATCTTCTTCAGTTGCTTTCCCCTTGCTTTCAGTCACTTATCGCATCTTCCCTGGTCGAGCGTATATTTACATGCTACCAAGTGAGACCATGCCAATGATGTTCAACATAGCCGATAGCTTGCCGGTTGCTGACAAATAGGGCCAATTGCAAAGCATTCCTTATGCGTTCCAGTGGCCGAACGGTATATCTACGCACCCGAAGGGGGGAAAATATTTTTTTTCGTATATAGCGCTAGCCCCATACAAATTAGCAACCAAAACCTAAACTAATAGAAACCGTTACTATACTAATAGATACTTAGTAGCAACAGTAGTAGTTGTTAGTTGCTGTAGCTGTTTACCTTTGCTTTCTTCATATCCATTCGTCAACAGCGTTGAGTTCGGTTTTCGAGTAGCTCGTCCTCCGTCCTCGCTCGTCTAAAACCTCTCACGCTGACTCCGCGCCAAAAGTTCTTCGCTTCGCTCAGCCTTTTGTCAGCGGTTTCTGCTTGGTCTTGGCTGTTGTCTTTGCTTTATTCCGTAAGTTCAAGTATTGCTTTGAGATGCGGTGTAGCTGCTTAGTAGTAACTACTAGATACTGGGAGTCTAAGGACAGTGTCAACCCCTGTTGAGACTGGTATCATTGTTGAAAGCGTTCAATGTTTGACATGGCTAAGCCTCGTAAAGCCCGCAGAGCTAAGCAAAGGGTGGTTGTTACCCCTGTTGACCCAATGACCCGTGCCGTGGCCCTGATGGGTGTTAGGAGACTTCTGACCTGTGAACGGGTGACGCTTAAGCCAACGAACGATCAAGCAGTTGGTTACTGGTAATGGCAACAGTTGACTTCGTTTGCAAGAATCACTGGATCACCCGGAAGCCTCTGCCGTGATCAACCTGATCCGAATGCACTGTTACCGCCAAGGAGTCTTTTGGTTGGTTGATGTCCCAAAGGACAGAGCAAAGGACCGAATGGTTGAACTAAGTCGAGAAGGCTGGGTTGTAACGCATTCGGAGCACGTATGACTGACACACCTATTGCTGAGAGGGACATTTACCGCCCCACCATGTCTCCCCAACGACAGATGACACGGGCGACACGGGTGGTTGAGATGGTGGAAGGGCCGGGTTATGTCCCAGGACCTTCCCCAGAGCCTCCTACAGAGCCCTTAGTGGTGGCTGATGGCATGGGCAGCAATTGGTTGGGCACTAACGACTACACCGTCGGACAGACCGTTGAAGCTCGCTCAGCCGAATACTCAGGTGGTGTTCAACCTGTTAATTACCAGTGCCGCTTCCAAACCAGGGCAACAGACGGGGACTACTGGACCAATACCCCCTGGACAACGGTCCCTAACCAAAAGACAGCAGCCTTCTTTGAACTGACAGAGGTTGGTCAGGTCAGGTTTCAGACCCAAGCCAAGGACGCAGCAGCGACCCCTGTCACGGTTAGCAGCGTTACTGGCATTAGGACCACTGCACCAGCCCCTGGACCGCTTACAGCGTCCACTCCTGTTGTGTCCGGTACGCCAATGGTTGGAGAGGTGCTGGGTTGCTCTCAGCCTGTTGTAACGGGTGGCGTCCCTCCCTATAGCTTCGACTATTCGTGGACTGACGTACCAAAGCTTACTGGCACTGTTCGGTTGTCAGAGTTTGTTCCGTCAGATGATGACGTTGGGAACAAAGTTAAATGTGTTGTCACTGTCACGGATCGTTCTGTCACCAGACAGTCCGTTGTTGTTAATTCCAATGATGTTGGCCCCATCGTTGCCCACCCACCAGAAGTCACTTGGAGAGAGGACACAAAACCAACAGCAATCACGTTGGTTTCAATGACGCGCTTCACTATTGAGGTGGCAGCGTCTGGTTACTACGAACTGGAATACCTATGGCAGTTCCAAGACCCTGATGGCGAATGGGTTAATGCAACCATTGCCAACGTTGAACGGCTGTATCCCAATGCCGCTTACACCCTTATGGATGGGTTGAATCAAAGCAAACTAAACATCCAGTGGTTTGGTGGAACGCCAGGGCCAACGGCTTTCCGTTGTCGTGCAACAGACACGGCACCTGATGGGGCAACGAACCGGAAGTGGAGCACCAATTGCCTTCTCACGTACCCCGCTTAACACCACACACAGTGCTACACTGTTGACAGCTTTCAACAGTTATGAAGTGCCCCGAATGTGGTTCGTTCAACGTGCAGGTCGTATGCACAAAGAAAACAGTGGAGGGACCTTTTGAAACTGTTCGCCGCCGCTACTGCAGAAGCTGTGACTATCGCTGGTACACAGCACAAGAGCCTGAAGTCTTTATCGGTCCATACCTGCAATGGGAATGCGATCAGGTTCGCGTAACCCTGCCACCCACAACAAAGCCCCCGGTTTGCACCAGGGGCTCGGTCGGTGTAATTTGACAGCGTTCAACAATCAAGGAACACAAAGCAATGCTACAACACCAATTCCAAGCCGACACTTTTAAGAACTGGCTTCGCAGCAAACTTCAAAGCAACGCGCCCGTCAGCCTTGACGAGTTTGTAGCTGGGCAGAAGCTGTGGAAAGCCATTGGCTACGGGAAAAAGCAGAATGCGCAAAGACAACTTGCGGGCCATCCTCAGGCCGTTCGAACAGGAACAAAGGCTCCGGCAGTTCCTTTTGGCGAATGGTCAGAGGATGGGACCGTTAGCCGAGATGCTCAAGGTGAATTCACAGCCAATCCGTGCTACCTGACAAACAAAGGATTTAAGCTGCTGTTGCAGGTTGCCCCCGGACAGGAAGGGCAAGCGTGGCGGTTGTATCTAGTTGAGGTTGAGCAGTACCTCAGCCGGATGCTGAGCGAAAACAGCAGAAAAGAACTGGCGGACCATCACGGCCAAGCAACAGCATCTTTGTTTGAGGCAGAATTTAGCGTTGAAGACGTTACTGCCATTAGGGGCGAAGGTTTTTGCAAGCTGCATGGGCAAAGCATCTTGACTACCAAGCAGCAAATCAAAGATCAAAAAGGATTGAAAGGTCAGGCAAAAAACGTCAATCAATACAACCATGCAGACGACGAAACCATGAAATTGCATCGCCTTTACAACGCTCAGCTTGAATATCTGGCGGAGCCTGGCCTTACAGCTAAGGAGGTGACTAGCGCGGCTGTTGGCAAAATGTTTGAGAATGCCAGATTCAAAGAAGGGCTTACGGGCACTGCAATCTTGGCTCCCGCAAAAAGTGGGAGAATGGTTATTCCTTTCAAGATCCGCTCTGGCCCGGCTGTGCGGCCAGGTGATTCTGAAAAACGCAAGCTCAAAGCAAAGAAGGAAAAAGCAGAGCTTAAAAAAGCAGAGCAACAATTGACTATTGGTTGCTAATTGTTGCCAGCCTTTAACAGTTATGAACTGGACTGAGCTACTAGCAGCAGCCAACATCCCGGAATCTCCCGGCCGGGATGCAGCTATCGCCAGGGCCGCGGCCAGGCCTAAGTGTCCGAAACGGGCCAAGAAGAGCAAGGGTAAGAAGAAGCGTTGAGCACCCTCTCAAGTTGTGCTTCCTTATCAGCAACAAGATGGTGAGAGCTACAGAGCGTTGTGGCCTCACCGTTCTCATTACTGCAGGTCACTCGGATCATGTGACCATCAGGCAGTGGCGTTGCTTCGCATTTCATTTCTTCCACAGCTCCCCTTCAGCACGACGACGACGTTTCAGCCCAACCTCAACAGGACTGCCTGGGTTGACGTACAGCATCAATGCTCCAGGAACCTCATCCCATGCCTTGTCAGTAAGACAAGCACTGATGGTTGTAAATCCTGGTGCTCCGTAGAACAAACCGCAGTTGTAAGCAAAGGACAGCAAGCATCCTTTCTGCCCTTCTGACATCTGCTCCCAGAACGGGATGGTTGTTGTCAGTGGTTGCCAGAACTGTTCTTCTGCAATCTCCTCCATCATCCGGCGGGCAACAGGCTCACTGATGGCTGGATCAGTCCACTGGACTCTTCGTCCGTCCAAGTAAAACGTTGAGCCATAGCCAATGGTCGCAACGCCAATTCCATCGTTGTAAACGTTGGGACGAAACCCCTCGAATTCGCATATCAATTCGATGGCGTCGATAGGCATGACACCGCTGCTTTCTTTGACGGGATCGGGAGTACGGAACAAGTCGATCCATGTGGTGTCGTCTTCCAGTAGGGACTTAGGCATTGCCTCGTATAAAGCGTCGATCCCTTCGAGCTGCTTAACGCCGCCGACGTAATACTTCCAAAAGTCGTGCCACTTGTCTGGCGTAATCATTGCCATTGAAACCAGTGTTAGGCAGCTTAAACTTAGTCAACTGTTGAACGGATACAAGTGTCGTTAGATCAGTTATCGCTGCCGCAATTCACAACACTGTTGATGCGTGAGCTGTCGATGGCTGAGTATCCAACGCCAGTCCAGATGCAGATCTTGGACTACTTAGAGAACGGGCCAAAGCGGCGGGTG
>Ga0233438_10000688_pt1 | contig 41314 bp, 57 predicted proteins | sample SI_123_September_FD_182720 | JGI IMG/M metagenome (GOLD analysis project Ga0233438, IMG submission 182720) | Seawater microbial communities from Saanich Inlet, British Columbia, Canada - SI_123_September2016_10_MG | ecosystem: Environmental > Aquatic > Marine > Inlet | place: Canada: British...
AAGTAAATTGAAAATAATTTCCAAGCTAAAATGAATAAGTATGAAAAAGAATTAAAATTAATAGATACTAATTTAAAAAGCATAGAATCATATCAAAATGGAGTTGCTACAAATCAAGATAAATTAAACAAAAAATTTATAGAAACTAATAAAAATAAATATGATGTATTAAAAAATCTTGATGCAGCTAGTTGGAAAAAATTAAACTTATCTTCTGCAGAGGGTATAGCGAGAAGAGAAAGTATGTTAGTTGCAATGCATCAAGAAGAAACGAGAAGATTCAATACAAACACCAGCATACAACTTACATTAGCAGATGAAAGACAAAGACTTTTAGATATACAAAGTGCTAATAATTTTCAAAGAAATTTAGATGCCACATCTGAATTTGAAGATAGAAAGTTTGAAATGGAAGATGATGGTGCTTTAGCTATATTTAGAAACAATGAAGAAAGACAAAGACAATTAGCTGAAGATTCTGTAACACAAACTAATATAATTAAAATGAAAGTTAAAGCTGGTGTTATGACTGAAGCTGAAGGTAAACTTGCTATATTAGAAAATGAAAAAAAGTTTAGTGATGATATGAATAAACTCCAAGATGATAGATTAAACAAAATAAAAGATGTTTATTCTCAAATAGCTGGAGTAATTATGGATTTTTCTGCTAATAGAGCAGAAGCAGAATCACAAAGAGTAACACAAGAAGCTGATAAGTCTATACAAGTACAAGAAGATAAGTTTTCTAGAGAATTAGAAATTGCAGAAAAAGCAGGGTTAGATACAGTAGGTATGCAAAAGAAACAAGACATGAAGATTAGAGCTTTAGAAGAACAAAAAGCTGCTGATTTAAGAGAAATTGCAAGAAAACAATTTGTTTTAAAGAAAGCTAATGATTTAGTTATGGCAACAATAAATGGTGCGTTAGCTATAACTAAAGTTACTGCACAAACAGGTATTGGAGCTATAGCTGCTGTGCCATTAACTACTGCATTAGTAGCTGCTCAAATTGGTGCTATAGCTTCTAGACAATTTGTAGGTAAGTTTGGAGGGATTACACCTAGCAACAATAATGAAGGAACATTAGAGAAATTTGCATCAGGAGGAATGGTACATGGAAATAGTCATGAGAGAGGTGGGGTTAAATTTAGAACAGGAGGTAGAGTAGTAGAATTAGAAGGAGGAGAAGCTGTAATTAATAAAAAAAGTACAGCAATGTTTAGACCTCAACTTTCTGCTATGAACTCATATAATGGCTATGGTAAAAAGTTTGCACAAGGAGGGTTAACTCCAGGTATGCGTTCTACTATGGATAATGCAAAAGGAAGTTGGACTGCAAATGATATTGCAGGATTAATAAGTAGTTCTATAAATTCACAACAAGTATTTGTAACTGAATCTGATATTAGTAGTTCACAGTCTGTTGTTAATATTATAGAAGGACAATCAAGTATATTTTAATAATTATTTATCAAATTTGAACATGGAAGATTTAAAAAAATTGTTTTGGAAATTAGTAATAGGAGAGGGATTAAACTTAGCTCCTAAAAAAGTTTATGAAAAGCGTATGAAAATATGCAGAAGTAATAAATGTGGTTCTTATAAAGATCCTTTAAAAATGAAAGTTTTAGAAAAATGTGGAGAGTGTGGATGTTTCCTAAAAGTAAAAACTAAAATAGATGAATCTTTTATAGATTGCCCAAAAAATTTATGGCAATAAATGGCAAATCAAAAAGATGTTATTGATGACTTTTTAGAAATAATTAGAAATCAATCAGAATTGAGATGGGGAAAAGATTTTACAGTAAAAGATTTAGTATATCATTTGATTGAAAATGGAATTATACCTCCTAAGTCATTAAGAAACTTTATGATGTTTCAAGATTTTGATAAGTTTATAGTTAGTAATGAAGGGCATATAGGAAATACTTTTATTGATATTTCTATTAGGCATGATATTACTGAAAAACAATGCAGAAATATAATCTATAAACAAAGATATAAAGGAGAAAAAGATTATAATATCAAGAGAGTAAAAGATTAGTTTTTTTATAAAACTCTATACACCCTTGTTCAGACCATATCTTTCTAGCATAAACGGTATGTATATGTGAATCTTCTTCTAATAAAGCATCCATTAATCCTTTTAGTAAGTTATCTATATCTGGCCTTTGTTGATGATCCTGATAGTTCATTTGCTGTTTCTTTTTTAAACTCCAAGACTTTGGCATAGGTATATGAAAAATGCAATAAATTTCATTGCCTAATCTAAAATTATTTTGAAAGGCCCAATTTTTAATACTATCTTTATATGCCCAATACTTTAAAACTATAGGTCTTTTTTTCCAGGTGTCAGCCTTAGTCATTCTAGGCTTTGCCATTCCTGTTAGTGGGTATCTAATCATTTGACTTTATACCTTTTAAAATATCTAATTTATTTAAGTCCTCTACAGGTTTTGTTAAAATTTCTAAGTTGTTAGTTCCATCATACACTATCCCTACAACTCTTTGTGTGTTATCCTCTTCTACTCTTATTATAATGTCCTTTAAATCGTTTTTTACAAACAAACCTCCCTTTGCGTTACCTGTAACTTCTAAGTCTACAAACACTCTTATATTATTTTTTGTCATCTTTTTCTTTCTTTAAAATTTCTAATTTACGATTATATTGATTTAAACAAGTGCTATGGACTAGATTACCATCATTTGCTTTTCTCATTCTACACTTGCACCCTTTCATTTCATCTTTACAATGATAACACCTTAATCTTTCTTCACTCATTTTTATTTTTCATTTTTTCCATTAATGATTTTAATCTAGTTTCTACAGCTCCATGTATGCTAGAGTCATAAGTACCCCAATCTCCAGGCCAAACTTTTATTCCTTTTAACCTTCTTTTAGTTTTTTTATTTTCTTCTTCTCTTCTTTTCTTATAATCCTCGTAGGATTCATTTTCTTTTCTTTTCATATTTTTTTAAATTTTCATCTAATTTATTTTCATATCCAAATCCAAAAAGCCAACAAATAAATTTTAACATTTGCAATTTCTATTTTTTATTTCTTTTTCTAATTCCTTTTGTAAATAAGCTAAAGCTCTCCAGGCCACCTTCGCAGAATGTCTAACTCCATCACTATCAAAAGTACCCGCATCCATTAAATGCCTAGTTAAAGCATCTAGCTCATCTCCACTTTTTTTACGATCCCAATGAAGAGGTTTGTTTGGGTTGTGTTGAAACTGCCCAGCATAACTACACTTTGCTATTTCTTTAATGGCATCTGGAAAGTATTTTAAAACTCCTGTATATATAGGAATTTTTTTTCTATCGTTTTGATTCTTTAAACCTAACTCTTCTTTTGTCATTTTCATTTTTGGGTTTACACATGAATTTACAGATAAGTTTCTATCTTTTTCATAATAATATTCGCTTTTAATAGTTTGTTTCTCCATGTTGTCCTAGTATTTTAATGTTAGTTATTTTAATATTTACATTTTCATCTTTAGCTTTTATTTGCCTTAAAATTTTAGATTTTATATGTTCAAATATTTCATCTTTATTTTTAGACAATGCAAAAGTATCAATAGTATCGCTTTTAATTTGTGTCTTAATATAGTTTCCTTTGCCTTTATTTCTATATTCATATTCAACAAGAACTCTATATATTGGTTTACCCATTTTATATTAAATTTTTAATAACTGATTGAACTACATCTACTGTTATTGTATTACCTAATTGTTTATACCTTTGGGTATCACTAACTCCATTAGTAAAGTTGTCAGGAAAGCCTTGTAATCTTTCAGATTCTATAGGTGTTAATTTTCTTATATTAGAAGTGTTTTTATGTCCATACACTAAACTATCACATTCATGCGTTGTAATAGAATTAGCAACATCATCTGATCTTAGTTCTAATCTTTTACTTCTACCATTTTCTCTATCTTTGTCAGGATTACTAGTTCTTGGAAATGTCCTCAAAGCTCCACTTTTTACCTCTATAGCTTGTGAATTAGCTGTGTCTAAACAATATGATGTTCCATCTTCTTTTTGTAGCCTACCCGAGCCTCCCTTACCTGTTTTACTTGTTCTTGGGTGTAAACTATGCACAAGCACTCTTTCATCTTTAAAACAAGGAGTATCTCCTCCTACTTTTAAAGTTTTACAAACCCCTTCTGTACTCATGGGTTGTCTTTCTCTAAAATTACTTTTATTAATACCATCTACCATTCTTTGACTTAAAAAATATTTTTCATCTACATTATCCTCTAAAATGTCTTTTAATTTTAGTTTTAATGGCATATTTTTAGGAAATCTAAAATCATTATCTTCATCATCTCTTATGCCTACAATAAATATTCTTTCTCTATTTTGTGGCACTCCAAAATCTCTTGTATTCATTACTTGATAATGTATATGATAACCTAAATTATCAAATTGCATTAAAGAAAACTGATTATTTTCTGTCTTTGCTAAACAATCTACAATGGTTCTAAAAGTTTTACCATTATCATGACTTAGTAAACCCTTTACATTTTCTCCTATAAAATATCTAGGTTTATGTTCAATTAAATATCTTAAGGCATCATAAAACAAAGTACCTCTTGTATCATCAAAACCTCCTCTTCTACCTGCCAAACTAAAGGCTTGACAAGGGAATCCAAAAACTAATAAATCTACAGGATCTAAATCTTTCATGTCTAATTTAGTTATATCCTCATACATATTTTTAGGATTAAAATTCTTTAAATATGTTTCTCTTGCATACTTATCTATTTCACAAGCAAAAGTTACTTCATGCTCAACATCTAAATTTATTAATGCTTGTTCTGGACTCCCTATGCCACTAAAAAATGTTCCTATTTTAATCATCAGTATATTTATTTTTCCAATTATTTAATAACTCATGGTATCTTGTTCTAAAATAATCTAACTCTTCTTCTAGCATTTTTATTTCATTATGCGTTTGATAAACTATAAAAACTGTTCCCAATGCAAATCCTAAAGAAATACATACTGTTATTAATATAAAAGGTTCGAAAGTCATATTACAATGTAACAACTAATTTATTTAATATCCAAATTATAACATAGATTTTTGGTTGTTAATCATGTAGCTATCATTATCTATGTGTTCTCCTACCTCACTATATCTACCATTTTGTAAATTATATTTAAACTGTGCCTCTCCTAATTCTCCAATATGTCTAAATTTAACTTTTTGTACTAATACTTTTGTGAGTTGATTTTTGTAATCTCTATAAACAGTAATACCATTATCAACTTGATTGTAAAAATTTGCAGAACCCGCTATATCATAGAGGCTAGGTATTTCGTATTCTCCATTATCTTTTTTACTCATCTTTCTTGGATGAGCAACTAAAAATATATGTATATCATATTTTTGCTTAAAAATAGTAAGTTTTGTTAAAAATTTATTTATAAAATTAGTTTCATTTTGAGTTCCTATATTAGCATCAATTTTATTATAAGGATCAATAATTAATGCGTTTATACCATGCCTTCTTATTAATGCTTTTGCAGTATTTAATATAGAATCAATAGTATATACATCTCCATTAGGTCTAATCCAATGATAATGCTCTGATATAAAACTTTTAGCTAAATGCAATTCATTTTTAGTCATCCTATTATACCTTGTAATTTTTCTAAATGACTTTCCTATTAATTTTTCAGCTAACACAGAAAAGTGTAATTGCATAGGATAATGTTCAGGACTAAAAACCCCAAACTTCCATCCATGTAAAGAAGAAAGTCTTATGGCTAGATGTTCTAAAAAATTACTTTTACCATGAGTTGGTATTCCTGTAACTACAGTTAATTGTGATGGAGCAAAACTAAACAATCTATCAAATGTATTATGATTAACACTACAACCTCTTTCTAATCCTGTCTCATATAATGAATCAATATCTATATTAAAATCATTTACATTTAACACCCCTTCTAATGGATAATTTAATGATTCATTTAAACATTTTGCTACACTTTCTTTACCATGCTTAATTAATACATCATTTATATCTTTACAGTCATTAGGATATGTAACCCTTAAACATATATCTCTACCAATTCTTCTTGATAATTCATCTTGCAATTTTCTACCAGGATCATCATTGTCTACAGCTAAATATACTTTATCTAAATTTTCTGATAAATCTTTAAGATACTCCATTTTTAAATTACTTGCTCCATTAGGAACAGAAACACAATTTTTAAAGCCTGCTTCATAAAAAGCAAGTTTATCCATTTCGCCTTCTACAATAATCACTTCTTTTTTTCCTAGCACATCATCTAACCCATACATAATCCTTTCGGCATCTTTAACTAGTTTAAAATTCTTAGCTCCATCTCTATATTTAATATTAATTAATTGAGAATCCCTAAAGTATTTAAAATTTATTGTTTTAGCTTCTCTACCTAGTTGTGGCATATATTCTATACCTTCTGCTATTCTATTAGATATGAGAGTTTTTGAACTTATGCCTCTGTCTAAAAACCATTTTATAAACTTTTCAGAATAAACTTGATTTACATTTACTTCTTTTGGTTTTACATAAGTTTTCTCTTCCATATAATTATTCTTTTTTAGACCTCCTTTCCATCCACAATTATGACAATTCCAAATGCCTTCATCAATATTTACAGATAAACAAGGATCTGATTTCTTTTTTCTATCAACAGAACATTTTGGACATTTAGTTTTTACTTGTCCAGAACTTTTTTTAATTATTATGCCATATTCATAAAACCCCATTAAAATACAAAATTATCAAAGCCTCCTCCTGTAAAGCCTTGTTGATTATTATTATCAATATCATCATCCCAACAACCTTGATTTAACCAAGTTCCAGGATGTTTTTTAAACTTAATATCAGTTATAGAATCTGAATATAGCTTTGCTGAAACAACACATTTCTTACATATCTTTAAACTTAAATTCATAAATTTATCATAACATAACTTTCTACTTTTCTTAAAATTATAATTGTTCCAAAATTCTTCAAAAAGTATAATCTTTTCTTTATTAGTATTATTATTAACATTTTTGTTAAGGGGGGGTACACTTTTTTGTGAAGGGGTATGTACTAGAGTTATTATTCTAGTTTCTACATTATTATCCCTTGTTCTTATCATTTTTATTTTAATAAATCCATATAATGCTAGTTTAGATAAATTCCTGCTTATACTATTAGGATTTCTTTTAAATAATTTGCCAAAATATTTATTTGTAGCCCAACAATAACCTTTAAAATTTGATAGACAAGTTATTTCAGCATATAATAATTTTTCCATAGGATTTATGGCATCACTATATCTTACATCTGCTGGTAATGTAGCGTAATAATTAGGGTTTTCTTTCATTTAGTTTTGTTTAGTAAAAAAAAGGGGGGGGTAAAAACATTTAATATTGTTATAAAGTGCCAGTCGTTGGCTTCCCCCCCAATTTATAATTTAGAATGGCAAATCATCTGCATCTCCATTCATCATGTTGTCTTTGTTATCTAACAAGTTTTTAGAACCTTCACTAGCTTTTTTTGGTTTCCAAGTGTCTACATAAGAATAATGAGTTATCCCTGTTTCAGAAGGCTCTTTTCTTCTTGATACAATTAAATTTACCCAACCATTATCTTCTAGCTCTTTTAATTGAGCTATTACTTCATCAGTCTTAAGGCTTATCTTAAGCTGTGTTCCACCATTATCAAAAGTTTTTTCTTTGATAATCATTCCATTTACATACTTTTTTTCTGACATTTTGCTTTTTTTTAGTTATTATTTAATTTAATTTGTCCTGCTTTTATCATTCTTCTTTTTATTTTTCTAATAGAAGATTGTAATTCGTTAATTTGTTGTTGCATAAGAGTTACTTCAGCTCCTCTATAACCTGTTTCATGTTCTTCTTGAACTTTTAAATACATTTCTTTATAATCAGGATATGACAAAATATTAAACTTATGATCCTTTGAGTATTTTAAAATAGAAGCATGATGTCTATTAATAATTTCTCCAACTCTTTTAGCTGTAACACCACCCTCTCTTAACATAATACTTAATATGCTTCTTGGCAAGGTTACTTCAGAACCCCTATAAGGGCTTCTTATCTTGTTTATATTTGTTTTAGATACTTGTTCTACTATTTGTATAATAGCCTCTTCGTTAGGCTTCAAAGACATTTCTTTCATCACTTAATTTTTTTGATTTAATTAATAATAATTTTAATTCTCTTTCTTTAAGGTTTTCTTCTAAATATTTTATAGCTGCCAAAAATCTTACTTTATTATTTTTATACCCATAAAATAAAGGTTCTTCATTATCTAACACTCTAGTTATTTCTAAATCTAATTTTGTAAAACACAATTCTAAATATTTTGTTCTTAAAGTAGACTTGTGTATTTTTTCTCCTAAAAAACCTAAAGCATCCCAACAAACTAATTTTGAATTACAATAAAATGTACATTCTTTACACCAAAGATTTAAGGGCATTAAATTTAAAAATTCATAATAATAGCTTAATGGAATATAATTATCAAAATTTATAGGTAATATATCATTTAAAAATTCTTTATTAATTTTCTCAATAGCCCTTATTTTTCTTTGCTTATTTGAAAACACCTTTTCTTTGCATAATTTTATATTGTTCTTTAGGATCTTTAGGGCAGTTGTTCTCCTGTAAATCCTTGATGATATTCTCCGCTTCATTTGCTGTTAATGTATTAAAGTCAATATTTTCATATAAATAATTTGCTGCAGAAGTTATAAGTAATTGCTCTATAATACCAATTTGCCACATTCCACATACCTCATCTTCTAAAACCTCATCTATCCAATCTTTATTTCTTAAAGTCATCGCTTTCATCTTCTCCAAAGAATCCTTGCTCATAAAAACCAGCTAACATAAGCACAATTCTTGATTTTGCTCTCTTTTCTGCCATAGCAACAGGATAGGCATTGCTATTGTTCTTTGGCGTACACTCTCCAAATGTTTCTATAATTTTATCTCCCATTTTACCAAATGCTTTTATTAAACAAAAAGAAAAATCTTCAGATATTTTTATAATTTCATATCTAATTTCTATTTGATTTGCAGCCATAATTTTATCTATGCCTTGCCTTGTAATAATATTATAAAATTTATGTTTAAATACATCTTCTTTTACTAAATTATTTGCTATAAATAATCTTCTTAATATATCTTTTTGAGTTTCAGCAGTTTTATTTTCCATTTTTATTTTTTTTAGTTTTAGTATTTATTTTTATTGCACTTTTATATAAATCATAGAAATCTTGTTTTACGTTTAATGAATTTGCTACATCATATAAATGTGAGTAATATTTATTAAAATCATCTAGCTCTTGTTGGTGTAGAGCAAACACTTCTTTCATTTTTCCCATATATTTAATTTAGTTATTATTATACTCCTTCAGTATTATCTGCTTTATGGCAACTTTTAGAACAATATGATATATCTTCATCTAATTCTTCTCCACAAAAGCGACATTCAAATTCTTCTTCTACTAAGTCTATATCATCACACCATTCTCCACAATCATCACATACATTGCCTTCAGGCTCTGCGTGTTCTTTGCAATCATAACATAAACCTGTTTCTGATATTTTAGCTTCACAACAAGCACTAACAGTATCATCTTCGTACCCTGCATTACAGCAAGAGGTTACTAATTTTCTTTCTTCACTCATAATTAAAAGTTTACAATAAATTCTTTACGCTTTAAATCAACCCATATGTCTTGTGGTTGTATGCAATCTCCAAAGTTAATATTGGAAGTGTCTGATGTTATTGTCCACCCTTTATCTTCAGAGTTTACTACAATTCTTTCACTCTCTTCAACCTCATCATCACTTTTAAATACAACCCCTTCAACACTTGTGGCATATACTCCTATGTCTTTAACACCCCAATCTCTTAGTTCTGTATAAAAATCCCATTTAACAGTAAATGCACCATCTAAGCTAGAAGTGTCTAAAACTCCATTAGTAACTGAAACATCGTAATTTGTTAGTTTTGTTTCAAAATCAAATCCTTTCATAATTTTATTTTTAATTGTTTAGTATTACAATGTAACGAACAATAAATTTAATATCCAAATTATAATTAATAAACTTTATTCCACAAAGTTCCAAACTGTACAAAAACTTAATTGTTATATTGTTGTATGAATTGGTATAATATAAAAAACATTGCTGAAAGTAACCTAGCTGAAGTAATGATTTATGATGAAATAGGTATGTATGGGGTAGATGCTAAATCTTTTATTAATGAAATAAAATCTATTCCTAAAGATAAATCTGTTCTTTTAAGAATAAATTCGCCAGGTGGTTCTGTTATAGATGGTTTGGCTATCTATGATGCTGTAAGCAGATTGCCACAAAAGGTAACTTCTCGTATAGAGGGTATAGCTGCATCTATGGCAAGTGTTGTTGCATTAGCTGCTGATGAAGTTATAATGAGTGAAAACTCACTTTATATGATACATAATGTATGGGGAGGAGAAGTTGGAGAGTCAGATGATTTAAGAAAAGCCGCTGATCTTATGGATAAAATGGGAGAAAGGCTTATTAATATATATGTGTCCAAGACAGGTCAATCTGAAGAACAAATAAAATCTTGGATGGATGAAGAAACTTGGTTTAATAGTTCAGAGGCGGTAGAAGCTGGATTTATTAGCCTAGTAGAAGAACCAATCAAACTAGCTGCTAAGTTTGATATAAACAAGTATGATTACAAGAACAAAACCCTTGTAAATAATTTATTTAATAATCAAAAAAAAGAAAATCAAATGGAAAAAGAGTTTGAAAACCTAAAGTCTTTTATTTCTGAAATGTTTAATAAAACGACAGAGGCAAAAGAAGTGAAAATTCTTGACAATGAAGAAGTGTCTAACAAAATGAAAGCTATTGAAGAGTCTATTGAAGAGTCTAGCAAAGCTATTTTAGAGTTAAATGGTTCTATAGTTGAAAAGGATGGTTACATTGCAACGCTTGAGGCAGAAATTGCTGGTTATAAAGTTGCTAAATTGGAAGGAGTAGCAAGTGATGTTGTTCCTTCAAAAGATCCTAGCCCAACACTAGAAGAAAAAAGTGAAAATGCATGGGATGTAATAGCATCTTCAATAGCTGGAGATTCTAGAAACTATTTTACAAAATAATTAATTTAAAAAAAAGAAAAAAAAATGGCAAATGTAATTAACACAAGTTTAACATGGACACAAGAAGATGCTCAAAAGTATTTCTTAGAGCCAATGTTTTATGAAAATGATCACCTCAAATATATAGATGTGATGACAAATATTGATGGAGCTTCTATTACTTTAGATAAGTATTCAGCTCTTAGCAATATAACTAAAGCAATTAACACTGATTGTTTCGCAGAAGAAGCAACTGTTTCTGATAACTCAAACATAGTTTTATCTCTATGTAGATTAGAAGTAGAGCATAAGCAAAAAGCTTCTTCTTTATTTTCTCATATTAAATCACAACTACTTAAGCAAGGAATTAGCAGAAATGATTTATCTGGAACAAAAATGATGGAAATTTTATCTGCACTTATCATGCAAGGTATTGCAAGAGATATGAGTACAATTTTATGGTGGGGAGATGCTACAAATGGAACTTCAGGTTCTTCACAAGCATTATGTAATGGTGTATGGAAAGCAATGGACACGCACATTGGTTCTACTGCTGGTGTAACTTTAGCTTTAAATAGAGCTTTATATAACACTTCAGCTTTACAAACATTAGAAGATATGTTGGCACTAAGAAACAATGAATTAGCTGCTTCAGAGCAAGTAATTTTCTGTTCTAGAGCTTTCGCTGATGACTATGCATCTTCTTTAAGAGCTGCTGGTACTCATGTTGCTGCTTACGCAGATTTACAAAATGGTATTACTAACTTAAGATTTAATGGTGTTGAGTTAGTTGTTAATCCTTCTTGGGATACTGATATTACTAATCATGGTGCGGCATTAGCAAATATGACAAATGCTTTAGCTCCAGATGCGGTAGGAGAAACTAAAGCTGCAATGTGGACTGCAAAAAACAACATTACTGTAGGAACTGATTTTTCAGTACAAGATGTTGATATGTGGTACAATAGAGATTGTAAAGAAAACAGATTTAGAATGAACTATTCTTTTGGTGTTGAGATTAAAGAGCCAAAAATGGTAATCTGCTCTGTACAAACTGCATAATTAATATATATTCCTTAGGGGAGTTAGTAGCTCCCCTAAGTATTTAACTTTAAAAAAAATAAAAAAAAATGGCTTTAACTAAAGGACACGCAATTATATGTTGCGACAGAAACCGAAGAGGTGGTTTGAAAAGAATCTGGTTGATGGAACAAGGGAACTTAGATGCTGTAGCTTACGCTACTGCTGGTACGGGTCCAGGTTCTGATGCAGCTGGAGGAGAGTTCAATGCTTTTTCAGGAGATAATTGGTACGAATTTGAGTTTGATAGAGGAACTGCTGGTTTCACTGCAAATGCAAGTAGAGAGAATGGTTCAACTCTTGTTAATATTGAACTAGAATTTTACATTCCTAAAATTACTGAAGAAATTAATGGTAGATTAAGAGAATTAACTGAATCTTGTGGTGTTTACGCTTTAGTTGAAACTTACGCAGATGATTGTGATTCTGTTGCACCAGAAACTTATTTCTTTATATTAGGTTATGATAAAGTATTTGAAAAGAAAGCATATCTAGAATTTACTTCTGGAGAGCAAGGAACAGGTGTTGGACTACAAGATGCTAATGGAACTGCTGTTAAATTATCTGGTGTTCACGCTGAATATCCTAGAGAGGCAATTTTAGTAGTATCTGCAGCAAATGCTGATCCTGGTACAGCTGCTTGTATTGATTTTTGGCAACCGGTTACGGGTACAACCCTAGCTTGGACTGCATCTTAATATAATTTTTATTAGAATAGGGGGTTAATCCCCCCTATTTTTTTATCTTTACAAAAAAATGTCATGAAATATAAATTCATAAAGGATTATTTTGTTTCAGCTGATGCTGATGTTGTTCAGATAGCTGGAAATACTGTAAATTGTTGTTTTGACTCACAATTTAGTCAAAAAGTATTATCCAATTTATATGTTTTAGGCAAACCCTATGTAGTTTTTGAAGATGAAAACGAAATTAAAGTAGAAAACATTAATAAAATTGAAAAAATTATCATAGATGAGCCGAAAAAAACAATCAAATACAAAAAAGGTACAAAATCCTACAAAAAGAAGTCCTAAAATATTAGGATATTCCTTTTCTAAGGATGTATCTAAAGATGCTCCAAAAGAGCCTAGCCTTACATCTGATGTATTAAGAGATGATTGGATTCCTTTTGGTAAAGATAATTTATTCCCACAAGAACTTTCAGAACTGTCAAGAGCTGCCTCTACTCATAGAGCAATACTTAGCACAAAAACAACATTTAGTATAGGAGAAGGATTAAGGACTAGTAACAAAGCATTAACTACTTTATTGGAGGATGTTAATGTTTATGGGGAGTCTATGGATGATGTTGCAAAAAAAGTATTGTCTGATTATTGGAAGTTAGGTAATGCATATATGGAAGTAGTTGTAGGGCAGGGTTATCTAAACTTTTTTCATCAAGATGGAACTACAGCTAGAGTACATAAAGGTGGAAAACATATATTATTACATCCTGATTGGGAACACGCTAGAAGATTTCCAGATGATATGAGAAAAGTTCCTATTTATCCTGATTTTAAAAAAGAGGAAAATGGGAATATTTATCGTACTATGATTCATTTTGCAGATTATGAGAGTACATATTACTATTATGGGATGCCAGATTATTGTGCTGCCTTAGACCACATTCGTATAGCAAATCAAATAGGAGTTTATAATCTCACACGCTTCAAAAATGGTTTTATGCCTAGTGCAATCGTTGAGTTAAACGCAGATATGGGAGAAGATGAAGCTCAAGACTTTATAGATGATGCTGTTGCTAAATTAACAGGTGCTGGAGATAATTCAAAAATATTATTTATAGCTAAAAATGGAGATGGAGATGCTACAAGTGTAAATATTATAAATGATACTAGTGATGGTTCTTTTATGGAGTTGCAAAAAATAACTAATGACAACATTATATCTGCACATAGATGGAATCCAGCTTTATCTGGAATACAAGTTGCAGGACAATTAGGAAACAATCAACAAATACTTACTGCTTATGATATAGCTATGAGTACGGTTATAAAAGAACCACAACAAATGTTTCTTAAATGTATTAAAAAAATATTGAAGGTAGAAAAAGGAATAAATGTTAGTGATTTATCTTTTTATACAAAACCTCCTGTTTCATTATTAGGAGCTATAGCACCTTCTGAATTTATATCAATTAAAGAAGGAAGAGAAATATTTCATTTGCCAGAGTTAAGTGAGCAAGAAATGTTAAAGTTAATGGAAGAAAAGTCAGCCGGGAAAAAAGAAGAAAATAACGACAAAAATAAAGAAAATGGCACTGATAACGACAACTGAAGTAGTAGATAGAGCAATGACTAATGCTAATTTTGATACTCACTTAATAAAATCTACTTTTATTGAGATAGCAGAGCTTAATCATGTCAAGCCATTTTTAGGAGAAGATTTGTACAATGCTGTTTCAGGAGGTAGTTATGCCACATTAGTTCCATATATTAAAGACTATTTAGCATTTTGTGTTAAATTTGAAATATTGCCTGATATAACATATAATACTACTTCACAAGGAGTAGTAGATAATTTAGCAGACTTTACAAGTCCTGTTAGTGAAAAAAAATTAAATTTTTTAAGACAAGAAACATATAAAAAAGCAGAAACTTTTAAAAAGAAAATGCACATATATTTAGATGATAATAGAGCCATTTATAAAGAATGGAAGGGTTGTGCGGGATCTTGTTGTGGTAGTAGCAGTAGCGGAGTAAGTAAAAGACATGGGATAATAACATATTAAAAGAAATGAAACACCACAATAATCTAGAAGATTCGCAAATACACAATCCTAAAGGATTTAAACCAGCTAGAAAAAGAACAATATCTACAAAAAATGCAACAGGTAATGTAGATTGGGTAAAAGCTGGGTACACTAGTACGCATAGTGTAGTTTGTTTGGCAGACATAAATAATAGTTTGCATTTAAGATACTTTAGCTTATATTCTAGTGAAGATGCTGTAAGATATGCTGTGTATTTTAAAATAGTTAGCGCAGAAGCTATGGCAATTCCATCTGGTTTTGGAGGTGTTATTGAAGTAGATTTAACATCAATAGGCGCAGGAGCAACAGATATTCAAGTAGCTGATGCTTTACAATCTACTTTAGATGCACACGCTAGTTTTACTGCTGTAGATGATAATTCTGGAGTAGTAACTATAACAGGAGTTCCAAGCTTAACTACTACAACGCCTGTTGCAGATGTAGATTCAGGATTTAGTTTTATAACTACAGATTTAGAAGTTGTAAATGAAATTCTTGTAACTGATGGAAGTGGTAATTTTAAATTTACACCAGCAAATGCGTATATTGCGGCTGCATCATCTGCTGAATCAGATAAAAATTATGTACATACTCAAAACACAACAAGCTCATCATGGGTTGTTACTCATAACTTAGATAAATTTCCAAGTGTTTCGGTGGTAGACACTGCTGGAACTAAAGTAATAGGACAGGTAGATTACGACTCATTAAATCAAATAACTTTAACTTTTAAGTCTGCTTTTATAGGCAAGGCTTACTTTAACTAATTAACAATAAATAAATAATAAAAAACAAAAAAAATGGCAATTAAATTTTTACATGACTTAGATGTTCAGGGAAACATAGATTTCAATGACAATCAAGCACTTAATATGGTGCTACAACAACTAGTTACTAATCCAGCTTCTGTAGTAGAAGGGATGATTTTCCAAAACACTACTTCAGATAAAGTTTATGTAGGTCTTAATGGTTCTTGGGTTGAGCTATCATCTGCAATCGGAGATATTACAGAAGTAATTGGTGGAACTAATATTAATGTTTCTGGTGGAACGAGTGGAGCAGCTACAGTAAACTTAGATTCTTCAGTAACAGATGCTATAGCATTAAATACTGCTAAGACAGGAATTACTGCTGGACAAACTTCAGCAATTACTGCAAATACGGCTAAAACAGGTATATCATCTTCACAAGCTAGTGCAATTACTGCTAATACTAGTAAAACAGGTATTACTTCTTCACAGGCATCTGCAATCGCTGCGAACACAGCTAAGACAGGAATTTCTTCAGCACAAGCAAGTGCAATTTCTGCCAACAGTGCAAAAGTATCTGATATAAATCACAATGTTACAACTGATCTAGATGTTACTGCAACTGATAGTTCTCTTGTAATTACTTCTTCAGATGGGGATGATGCTTCAATTCCAGCTGCTACTACCTCTGCGTGGGGAGCAATGACAGATGGACAAGTGTCTGCTTTAATAGCAAACTCTGCTAAAACAGGAATTACTTCAGCACAGGCTTCAGCTATTACTGCAAACACAGCTAAGACTGGTATATCAAGCGCTCAAGCATCTGCTATAACTGCAAACACTGCGAAAACGGGAATTTCCTCTTCTCAAGCATCTGCTATTACTGCGAATACTGCAAAGGTAGGTATTACTACATCACAAGCTGAAAAAATTACTGCAAACAGTGCTAAAGTATCTGATGTTAATCATAATGTTAGCACAAATTTAGGTATCACAGGAACTACTGCTGCAAGAGTAATAACATCTTCTGATGGTACAGATGCAACAATTCCTGTAGCTACAACATCTGTATCTGGTGTTATGTCAGCTTCACAGGTTTCTACTTTAAATGGCAAAGCAAATACTGCAAGTCCTACTTTTACAGGTACACCTGCTGCTCCAACTGCAAGTGCTGCAACAAATTCTACACAAATAGCAACAACTGCTTATGTAACAACTGCTGTAAGTAATTTAGTAGGAGGCGCTCCCGGAGCTTTAAATACATTAAACGAATTAGCTGAAGCTATTGGAGATGATGATGATTATGCTGCAACAATTACAACTGCTTTAGGTACAAAAGCACCAACTGCAAGTCCTACATTTACAGGAACTGTTAGTGGTATTACTAAAGCTATGGTTGGTTTAGGTAACGTAGCAAATATTGCAGTTTCTGGAACAAACACAGGAGATGAGCCAGATGCTGCTACAGGAACTAAGGGTATTGTGCAATTAGCTTCTACTGCTGAAGCATTAGCAGGAGAAAACACTACTAAAGCTGTAACACCTGCTGGATTAGCTGCTCGTTCATATAGAGCTGCAATAGGAGGATCTGCTTCTATAGCGGTAAGTCATGGTTTAAATTCACGAGATGTAGTAGTTCAAATGTATGATTCTACAACTTTTGATACTGTATATGCACAAGTAGTTAGAACTTCTGCTTCTGTTGTAACTGTAGGTTTTAATTCTGCACCATCAAGTGGAGCTGTAACAATACTTATTACTAAAATAGATTAATTAAATGGCAACTACTAAAAAGTCATACGAAAAGTTTGGTTCTAGGAACTTTGTTCCTAGTTCCACAACTATCGGAGATGGAGAAGGAGATATATTATTTTTAGGAGGTACATCCGAATTTACAGTAGTTGTGGGTAAAATCTACTATATGGTTACTAGTGGTAGTAATATAGTATGGACTTTAGCAGATTCTGATTCTGTAAATTCATCTAAAAATATGCTAGGTGTTGCTTTAGGAACAGGATTGCCATCGGATGTAGGTATGTTGATAAGAGGAGTAGTAACAGTATATACATCTCCTGGCACTGGTGCTGGAATACCTTTATATTTATCTAGTGTTGCTGGAAAATGTGATAGAAATGCACCAACTTCTGGTATTGTAAGGGTTATAGGCTATAATATTGAAACAGGAACTAATGGAAAAATATTTTTTAATCCAGATGCTACTTATGTAGAAATTGATGCCTAATATAGCTAAAATAAATAACGTACAAATTGGTAATGTTGCTAATATAAATGGCATACAAGCCTCTAATATTGCTAATGTTTATGGCATAGATAATTATATTGAACCATCTTTTTCAGATTCTTATGCTTTAAGTAAAACTATAAGCACAGGAACATCTAATGCTGTATATTTTGTAGACAGCTCTGATACATTTAATTTTGTAGGGGGAGATGCTTGGACAATATCATTTTGGATTAAAGCAGGTTGGAGTTCATCATTAAATACTAATATTCATTTTGTTGTTGGGCATAAGAACAATACTTCATATCAAGTAGAAGATGGTATAAAAGTTTTATATAACGAATCTAACAATAGAATACAAGTACGTTATGGAAACAAAACTACTAGCTCTAATACTTGGTATAAAGATGGGCAATGGCTTTTTCACGCAAACTCTGGAGCTTATGCTGCTGGATATAGTGCTGCTGGTTTAGGAAGTTCATATTGGAGTGCTACAAATAGAGGATATGTAGGGGATGATGATTTTACTATGATAACTATTACAAAAGCATCTACTAATTTGGCTAGTAGTTTAAAACTATATTGGAACGCAAATAGTGCGGGTTCTGCTCCAATTCAATCAAATGCAGGAACTGCTAATGTAAATGTAATTCCTATGAGTGCGACAGATGATAGATTATGGAGTGTTGGTGCTAGAGGAAAGTATGGAAGTCTAGACCAAGACAAAGCTGGTAATAGTTCTGCAACATTATACAATGATTTGACTATATGGGATAAAGAATTGAGTGCAAGTGAGGTATCTTCTTTATATAATTCTGGAACAAGAATGGATGCTACAACACATTCTGCATCTTCAAATTTAAAAGGCTATTGGCAATTTGAAGGTAATGGAAATGCTACTGTTTCTAATCATAATTTTACAATAGCTGGAGGTTCAAATACAACTGAAATATAATGAATTATTATTTACTAACAGAAGAGCAGTACAAGGAATTGAAAAAAGAAAATGTATCTTTTATGAGAAAAAACATAGAAGAAACAGAAAGAGTTGTTTCTACAACTGAAAAAATAGAAGATAGTAAAAGAAAGTTTTATAGCAATATAACTCTTTCTAATTACACATCTTTAAATCATATTAAATGGGTTGGAGATGGCACAAGAATAGACACAGAAGAAATAGATGAAGAAATCTATATAAAAGAATTAGATAACTAAAAAAAACAAAAAAAATGGCAACAACAGTAACAAACGCAAATTTAACAGTAACATTAACTGATAGTGTTACTCTTAATGGACAAGCTTATGGTAATACAAACACTCTTACTATAGGTTCTATTGATGAAGTATATAACAGAGTAGTAGAAGTTCCTATTTCTGCTTTTACATCTATATTACAATTAGGTGCAACAGGACAAGGATCTCTAGATGCTTCTAATGTAAAATATATCAGAGTAACAAATTTAGATGACACTAATTATGTAAATTTGAAGGTTTTTGGAACAGATACTATGGTTATAAAACTAGAGGCAGGTAAATCTTTCATTTTAGGAGGGGTTAGTTTTGATGCGGTAGATAGTTCTGATATAGCACAAGGAGCAGTATCACATAATGCTGCTTTTGTAATGTCTGCTGAAGCAAGTGTTGCAGCTTGTGATGTAGAGGTATTTGTAGCTTCAATCTAATGAAGCTCAAAGTTCTAAGGTTTAGTAGTCAGACTGATTGCACTAATGGACTTCTTTTTGAGGAGTCTGAAATGGGCATGAGGTTCTTGTGTTATACCTTAGAAGATGAGCATAGAGCATTAAAAGTAAAAGGAGAAACTAGAATACCTAGTGGTATTTATAACATAAACTTTAGAAATGAAGGAGGGTTTAATGAAAGATACAAAAAACGATTTAAAACATTACATAAAGGTATGTTGGAAATTTGTGATGTTGTTAATTTTCAGTATGTTCTTATTCATTGTGGTAATGATGATTCAGATACTTCTGGATGCCTTCTTTTGGGTGATTCGCAAGAAAATAATGTTATCATCAAAGATGGTTTCATTGGAAAGTCCACTAATGCGTATAAAAGAGTATATCCAATTATTGCAGAAGAGTTAGAATTAGGTAATGAAGTTATTATAGAATATATAGATTTAGACAATAGAATATAATGGCAACGAATAAAGATATAGTAAAAGAGATGGCACTAATGGAACAAAGAATAGACTCTATGGAAGATAAATTAGATAAAATGGACAGTAAACTAGATATGCTAACAGAAAAACTTTTAGATCCTGATTATGGTGTTGTTGCCAGAGTGAATCAGAATACATCTACGAGAAAAGTTATTGTAAAGGCATTATGGGTTGTTTATGCTGCCACTATAGGTTTAATTATAAAAATGTTTTTTAATGGCTAAAAAAAGAAAAAACAAAAAACCCCCATACATTAAGAAATGATACAAAAAGATTATACTATTAATATAGGGAATATAATATGGATAATAGGAATCATATTTACAATGGGAATTGCTTATAGTCAAATAGGTCAATTAGGAGAGGACATTAAAGTCTTAGAACAAAGGCTAGAAAAAAAAATCAAAGTAATTAATGAATGTGAAGATAGAATTGTTGAGATAGAAAAAGACTTAGCAACATTTAAAAATTGCAAAAATCATAAATAATGAGTATATTTTCTAAAATATTATCTAGTGGTGCTACTGATCTCGTAAAAGAGGTTGGTGGTGTTATAGATAATCTTACAACTACAAAAGAAGAAAAACTAGAAGCAGAAGCAAAAGTGCGTGAATTAGTTCTTTCTTATGAGGCAAAAATGCAAGAACAAATTACAGAAAGATGGAAAAGTGATATGCAATCTGATTCTTTTTTGTCTAAAAATGTACGCCCAATGGTACTTATATTTTTGGTTATATGTACTATGTTATTAGCTTTTATTGATGCTGGAGTATTGACTTTCAAGGTAGAAAACACCTGGATAGAACTTATTAAAATGACTTTATTAACAGTCATTGGTGCATATTTTGGTGGAAGGAGCTGGGAAAAGGTTAAAAAATAGTTTAAGTTTAGGCATGGCTAAAAAAAGAAAATTAAATAGTAAAAACCCAAAATACTCTCCAAAACAAGAAACGCCAGAATATAAAAAAGTTGTTGTAAAGGTAGTAAAAGGGTGTAAAATCACATTTTTATGGGGAAAAGACTAAGACTATCAGATAAAGAAGTTGATTTAATTTACCAGCATAGAGCTGGAGAATTAGACAATCTAAATTATAACTTAACACACAATTCTGCTTTAGATAAGCATTTAATAGAAAGAGGAATAGATAAGAAGGATGTGGTAAGTGTAAAGCATTGGCAGAACATGGGAGGAGAGCTTAGATTCTCTGTAGTAACCAAAAATGCCCTAATAGATGAAAAAAGCGTTTTTCAAAATGTTTTAAAGCTAATTGAAGAAAATGCTCCTGAATATAAAAAAATTAAGCATAAAGAAGGAACTCATCTATTAGTTATCAACCCAGCAGATGTTCATATAGGTAAATACGCTAACAAAATTGAAACTGGAGAGGACTATAACATGGATATTGCTATAGAAAGAGTTTTAAGGGGTGTAGATGGGCTTATAAAGAAATCTAAGGGATTTGCTGTAGATAGGGTTTTATTTTGTATAGGAAACGACATTCTCCACACAGATAATGTTATGTCATCTACTACAAAATCAACATACCAGGACACTCAAGGCAAATGGTGGGAACACTACCAGGTTGCGTTACAAGTATATGTAAAATGTGTAGAAATGTTGAGGGAAATTGCTCCTGTTGATTGCATACATTCTATGAGTAATCATGATTTTATGAGTGGATTTCATTTAGCTCACGCTTTACAATCCTGGTTTAGAAACGCTAAAGATGTTAGTGTTGATTGTGGAGTGGCTAATCGTAAGTATTATTCGTATGGATCAAATTTAATAGGTTTAGAGCATGGAGATGGAGCTAAGATGGATAAATTACCCTTGTTGATGGCACAAGAGCAGCCTTTACTCTGGTCTGAAACTACTCATAGGTATTGGTATTTACATCATTTACATCACAAAGTTAAACACAGATGGTTAGATGGTAAAGATTTTATAGGTGTTACAGTAGAATATATGCGTTCTCCTTCAGCAAGTGATTCCTGGCACTCTGGTAAAGGGTTTACGGGAGTTCCAAAAGCAGTAGAAGGCTTCTTGCATGAGAAAAATAGTGGACAAGTAGCAAGATTAGTACATTATTTTTAAAATTATACGCAAAACCTGCCTTTTATGTAAAAATTTTTTTGTTATATTGTAATGTTTTGTTTCATGGTGTAAAAACCGTAATTGAGTTTAGTAAAGAAAGGGGGGTATTTTACCCCTCTTTTTTATTTCAAAGTCAAATGCACCTGGAAAATTGCATTTTATAGTCAAATGCACTATACCCTTTCTTTTATATATATAGATTTTATTTCTTGATCCTATTATTTTTTAGCTTTTTTTAAAGTTGATTTTATGCTTTGAAATTAAATACAAAATCTTATCAAAAAAACATTATTACTCATAATTTGGATTTGTAAAAAAGTATTCGTTATATGTAATTAATATTAATCAAAAAAAATTATTATGAGTAAATACGAGGAAGTAATACTAAACCCACCAAGATTGGTAGTTAAAGGAACACCTAGACAAATCAAGATTGATTTGGTAAGTTGTATGTGTGATAATAAGTATAGATGGATATGCAACAAAAATGATAATGGCGATTGGAAAATCAATACTTTGAGATTTGCTTATTCAAATTTTGGCATTAAACAACATCAAAAGGATGATATTGAGTGGATAATGGATGAGGGCAAATGGAATCAAGTTTGGAGAATGATAAATAGTGGAACTAGTAAGGTGTTCAACATAACATATAGATAATAAAAATTAATAATAAAAAAAAACAAATTATGAGTAATATGAGCTATTGTAGGTTTGAAAATACAAGTAGAGATTTATGCGATTGCGTAGATGCTATAGAAAATAATGAAATAGATGTAGATTCTTCTATGCGTGAGATAGATGGATTAGCATCTATTTTAGGTTATGCTCTACAAATTGTAGAGATGCAAGATGATATTAAAAATATCATTGATAACGCAAATAGTGATGATGATTATTAAATCTCTATTTTACAACAATAAACTAAACTAACTAAACTAAAACAATTATGAAAACTTTTGAAACTTTCCAAAAAACTAGAAGAAAAATAAGCGTAAAAGATTTTAATGAGGCATCACAAAGTGATGTTGAAGAAAATGGCGTGTCTTTTGTATATACTTATCAAAATTTTACCTATATAAATATATATGATAATAAGTCAATAGGCTTTCCATCTCAAAATAAAAAATATGGATTAATAATTTGTAATGAATATTACGAAAGTGATAATCTAGAAGAATTAGAAATTAAATTGTATAACGATTGGTTCATTGATAATCTTGAAGGTAGTGAAGAGTGGTTGTATAAAGTAGGTTATCACACTCCTAAACAAACACCATTATATTATAAAATGTTTCAAGACATGGAATTAAATGTTGAGGATATTAGTTACAAACATGATGTTGTAGATACTTTAAGATTGTCTTGGGATGCAATACCTATTTGTGATGTGTTATTGCCTAATAGTGCAACACAAGATTTGGATAATGAAAAGTTTGATACTTTTAATGTTGTTTATTTAGATAAATATGGTGAAAGATTGGATGGCACTATGACTAGAGATGGAAATTGGGAAGAAACAAATAAAGAAGGTTTATTTGATAATATAGATGATTTGCAAAACGCTTTAGTTGAGTGGCTTCATCAAATGGCTAGGGATTATATGGAAGAGGTAGAAGATAACACAAGAGATAATACTCCTATGAGTTTAGATGAGTTCTTAATTCAATACAAAGATTTTCTTGCATTAGAAGATTGGAATAGAGGTAAGCGTATAGAAAGCCTACACGAAAATTTTAAGCCTTTAGATGATTGGTATAAGTTTGGATGTGAGCCTAAAAATATGTTTGAGGATGGTGTAGAGGTAAAGGAAACATATAGTGGTAGTGAAACAAGGAAGTATCTTATATCTTTTTTACAAAATAGTAATAAGGTTAAAGAGATGTGGCTAGATAGTGAAATTAAGAACATACCTAACCTCTCTACAAAGGCATTACAAGAGTGTTATAGTGAGTTACAAGATGTATATCATTGTTTTGATATTGAAAGTAGCTTGACTAGTAGCTTTAGAAAACTCCTAGACAATTATGATGACAATATGATTAATAAGGAGCATTTCATTCAAAGAATGGAAGAAGAAATTAAAACACATAACTAATATGAGAAAGATAATAATAATTACAATCGCTTTGTTAATGCTTTTAATGAGTTGTGGCGTAACTAAACACAATCCTAATGGCAATAGACTAAAGTGCGTAGAAAGAAGGGTATAAACTAATTAATAACTAAACTATAAAACAATGGCAAAAGAAATAACTTATGATGATGTTAGAGATATATCAATAAGAATCGTAGATTCCTTAGTAGGTATGGGAATCTTAATTGATGATGAAGATTGTGATGGCACATTTCAAGTGCAAGATTTAGTAACAATGGAAATCAATAAGGTACTAAAATTAGATATAGATAATAACTTTAAAATAACAATAAATGAATAAACTAAATCAACAACAAATCAACCAATTAAAAATAGGCGATAAGATTGAAATTATCACTTTTCATTATATGATAGGTAGGCTACATACAACTAGAATCATACGAGATATATTTAAGAATCTAGATGGCAATCAAACTATATATGTAAAGTGCTTTGGATGGGCTTCTTTTAAGCTTAGAGCTAACGAAATAATTTCTAAAGTATGTGGATAACCTTTTGGATAATAATGGGCTTACTAGCGATTGCAAGTCTATTTGATTAAAAAATAAATCGCAAATAATAAGTGTCAAATGCACTACAAGAACCTCCTTTACAAAGGGGGTTTTTTGTTTTTCTACCTATCTTCAAATGTACGCTTGATATTCTTTTATATGGATTCGCAACCTCTTTCTCTCCTCTTTTTTTGATGATTTTTTTTGTTGCTATTTAGATCTCAAGAAGCCTAAAAAATAAAGCGCTTTTTTGAGTTAATAACATATAACAAAAAAGTTTTTTAAAAAACAAATAAAAAAAGCTTTGATATTAAATTTATTTATATATTGCACCCATCAAAACAAACTCAATTAATTAAAAAAAAAAGAAAATGAAAAAAGAAACAAACAAAACAAAAGAAACAACACTAAACAATGTATTTGATTTAATTTATTTAGCTTCTTTACCTATAGCTATAATATTTTATATCATTAACCTTTAAAAAAAAACAAAATGAAAAAAGTATTTAGTAGCTCGAGTGATGTAATGCATTTATATGCAAACCAACAACAAACAAACGCCACAAATCAAAGTAGAAATGTTTATTTTAATAGAACCTCTATATATAGCTATGGCGAACACTACAAACTAGCAAAAATTTTAGACACAAAAAATGCTATTTTAATTAATAATAATGGTTATAGTGTTACAACCTCAAAACACATTAACGAAATCTCCCACGCTTCAAGGCATTTAAAAAGATTTTACTCGCAAGATGTATTTATTAAAAACGCATTGCAAAGAATAGAAACTTTAGTACAAAAGCTTCCAAAGGCTAGAAGCTCAAAAGCTCACTACATCGCAACAATAAAAGCAATTTTTAATAGCTTCCAAAAATTTCAAACATATTGCAATGATAATAAATTGTCTAGTATTAAATGGAGCAACAACACTATTATAAATTTACTAGTAGATAAAAGAAGCAAAGAATATAAACGCTTATTATTTATTGCTCAATCAATGAATAATATCCAACTATTAGAAAAAGATGTACTAGAGGCACAAAAGAAGCAAAAAACAAAAGAAGCCAAAAAGCAAAAGCAATTAATCAAACTTTATAGAGATAATAAAAGAGATTTTGTTAGGTTAGATTATGATTTGCTAAGTGTTAGATATAAAGGGGAGCAACCTAAACTAGAGTTTTATATACATACATCGCAAAATGTTTGTATTAGCCTAGAAGATGGTATTAAAGCTATTAAAAGCTTAAAGGCTCTAGAGTATAACTATGAAGCAATCAACACCCATTTAAAGGGCTATAAAATAGGATGGCATAGAATAACAAAAGCAACAAAAAAAGCTTTATTTGTTGGATGTCATAAAATAGAGTTCAAAGAAATAAAAAGAATATCAAAACAAATTAAATTAATTAAATAAATAAAACAAATGAAACTAGAATATAAAATAATCTATAATAGAGAAGCAAGAACGCCAATAGCTCAAAACAAATTAAACGCTTTAAAAGATTACCTTAACAACACATTAACGCAAACGCCCTATTTTTTAAGCATTGGCTTTGTTGGGGGTGTAGATGTGGGCGAAGCGCAAACATCATATAATATATTAACTTATATTGAAAATGAAGCCCAAATGAGGCTAGACATTCATAATTATATATTAAAGCATTTCAAAGGCTTTAAGGTTTACTTATTTGAAGCAAACGCTCCACCATTTATTATTGAGTAATAAGCAAAGCTAGTATATTAAAGCCCTCTTTTTTAGAGGGTTTTTTTTTGGCTCATTTTGGGGGGTTGGGGGGTGTTTGTTGGTGTGGGTGGGTTGTTGGTGTTGGTTGGTTCTATTGGCTCAATATGGCGTTAATATTAAAGCTTTGATATTGGGCTTCTTTGCTTTGTGTGGTGTGGTGGTGGTGTTGGTTGTTGGTGTGGTGGTGGTGGCGTGGTGTGGGCGTTGGTTTATGGCTCTAAGTCTTACTTACAAAGAAATTGTTTTACACCAATAGCGACAAAAAAAGACATTAAAAAAGGCTTATTTTGTTGTTGATATGTTGCAAGATGACACAAAAAGAAACCAAAAAAAGGGCAAGTTCTGGAGGATCAAGAAAAAAAAATGTAAAAAAATTATTAAAAATTTATAACTTTTTAAATGTTTGAAGCTCAAAAAATTAAAGTTTATATTTACGTAATTGGGGGGTTATTTAGGGGTAGTCTAATATTCACACTAGATTTTTGGATTTTGAACTTTTATTACACCAACTGCATAATATATATTTTTGTTCCAAACTATATTATTTATTATTTGTTATATTGTGCATAAATAATGTAACTTTACAATATGAATAAAAGGGATCAGGAAAGGGCTGACAAGAGAAATGCCAAGCTATCGCAAAAAAAAGAAGATGAGAAAATTATTAGCACAGTAGTTTCAAAATATAATCCAAGTGATTTGGACTTAAATAAGAGTTCAGGTAAGGCAACAGGTCTTGTGAGTTATAAAAGAACAACTGAAGTGGTAAAGCTAATATTGAGAGGCATAAGATATACAGATATAATGGAATATTGTGAAGCTCATTGGGGTATAAAAAGAAGGATGGCTAGTATTTATTATAAAAAGGCATTAGAAAGTTTTGCAGAGCAATTTTCGGAGGAAAGAGAGTATGAGATTGATAAACATCAAATCATGTTACAAGATTTATATAGTAAGTCATATAAGTCTGGAGATTTGAATTTATGTAGATTGTTATTGCAAGATGTTGCAAAGATGAAAGGTATAGTTGTTGATAGAGTTGATTTAACTAGTGGTGGAGATAGTTTTGTCTTTAATTATGAGAGTCCTTCTGACAAAACATAGTATGTGCTAATCATCGCTTAAACAAAAGAAAATAACTTTTGTTAAAGGTTTATATCTTTAATTATTAAGTTAAATTATAAGTGCAAGTATAATAAAAATAAATAACATAATATGGAAACTTTAGAAATAAAAAAACATGACAAAATTTAATACAAAGACAGTAATTTTAAGAGCAGAAGCTACATCTCCTATTATAAAAGGTAAGGAGTCTTTAGGTGTTGCCAAAGATAGATTAAGAATAATAACTAAGGATCAAGATGTTGAAAAAAGAACACAAAGATTAGGTTCAATAAGCAAACACTCTGAAGATGGTAAAGATGTTTTGTCTAACGATAAAAACTCTTTAGTTATTAGGCCGGATGCCAATATTAAGATGCAACAAACAGAAGAAGCTACTTTTAATATGTACCTAGATGTATTTACAGCATCTGGCACTACTTCTAATAAAAGAGTAGAAACATTATTAGTAGCTGACATAACATTATCAGAATTAAAGGTGTTGGAAAAAGGATTTAGTTTAGGTGGTACATTTTTAGAGGGAGCAAGAACTGCAGGTAAAAATTATTCGCCATCTAGCACTTCTAATAGCTATTCTGAAAGAGTTAATTATTATGATTTAGTAAAGTCTATACAAATTAGTGATGTTGTTCCTAATGCAGATGCTTTTGGGGATATTAATTTGGGTGCTGGTGGCGACACATCAGTTTCAACAGAACACTCTACAATAAAAAGTGATTTTCTTTTAAAACAAGAAGGAGATGTATATGTAAATAAAATACCAGGCATTTCAAATTCAGCTTGGCTAACTTTAATAAATAATATGTAATGAAAAAAATAATTAAATCAATAGGAGGGCTTTTTAAATCTAAAGATGCAGGTTTTTTAGAATATGTTTTTGCAATATCTTGTATAATTTGTGTTTTGCCATCAGTATTGGCATATATAATTTTACAAAAGCTAATTTTACAACCAGCATATAGCCTTGTCAAAACAATTTGGAAATAAATTTTAAACCAACAAAAAAGCAACATCTAGCTTGGGAGTATTTACATGATGAAACCACATCCGAAATTTTATTTGGAGGAAGTGCTGGTGGAGGTAAATCTTATTTTGGAGCTGCATGGCTTTTATACTCTTGCCTTCGTTTTCCAGGAACTAGATGGTTAATGGGTAGAGCTACACTAAAAACATTAAAAGAAACTACTTTAAATTCTTTTTTTATGGTTTGTAGTGATTGGGGGGTTAAAAAAGGAGAAACTTATAAATTTAATGCCCAAAGTAATGTCATAGAGTTCCAAAATGGCAGTACAATTCTTTTAAAAGACTTATTTCAATATCCTGCTGATCCAAACTTTGATTCACTTGGTTCATTGGAAATTTCTGGTGCATTTATTGATGAAGTGAACCAATGTACTGAAAAAGCAAAGAATGTAGTGGCTTCTAGGATAAGATTTAAACTTGCAGAATATAATTTACGCCCAAAAGTGTTAATGAGTTGTAATCCATCAAAAAATTGGGTTTATGACTTCTATAAACAAAATAGAGATGAAACTTTGCCAACACATAAAAAGTTTGTACAAGCAAAATTAGTTGATAACCCTCATATTTCAGAGTTTTACGAAGAACAACTAAAAAAACTTGATCCTGTTTCAAGGGAAAGGCTTTTACATGGTAATTGGGAGTATGATTCAGGAGAAGATAGACTATTTGACTATGAAGCTGTTTTAGATGTGTTTACTAACTCAAAAGTTACTTCAGACAACTCTGAAAAGTATCTTTCTTGTGATATTGCCTTATTAGGTAGTGATAAATTGGTTATTTGTGTGTGGAATGGGTTAATAGTTGAAGAAATAGTAACAAAAGACAAGACATCTGCTGATAATGTGGAGAAATTGATAAGAAACTTGGCAGATACGCACAAAATACCACAGAAAAACATCATAATTGATAGTGATGGAGTAGGCCAATATCTATCTCATTACATGAAAGGAGTACAACCTTTTGTGAATAATGCAAAACCTCTTAATAAAGAAAATTATCAAAACTTAAAAACACAATGTTATTACAAGTTAGCTGAACAGATAAATGTAGGTAATGTTTGGATAAAATGCAATGATATTGATTTAAGAAACAAAATTATAGAAGAATTAGAGGTTGTAAGAAGAAAAAACATGGACAATGATAATAAACTTGCTATTTTATCAAAAAAAGAAATGAAAGCTGTATTAGGACATTCTCCTGATTTTGCAGATGCTTTAATGATGAGAATGAGATATATGTTTAAAAATAACAAGCGAATTATGGCTTGGAGGTAAAAAACTAACTTTTTGTTCCATAAAGTTCCAAAGGTTATTTGTTATATTGTAAGATGTCGTACAAAGAAGAAATATATTTTTTAAATAACAGACATTCTGTTATAATAAATGATTATTTAACTAAAGTTCAAAATTTAATGGACTCTTCTACTTTTTTTAACGAAGATTATGTTGGATATGAAGTTTTAGTCTTAAATGTTATAGATTATCACAATGGATTAAGCAAATATGTTTCAGAAGGATTAGTTAATCGTAGAGATTGGTTTGTATCTTTGCCTAACAATTTATATTGGGCCACAAAGGGTTATTTGGCTAATTTACAATTAAATCAAAATGAAGATATATATTATTGTGAAGAAAAACTATTATCTTTGACTTTAGATGTGTTAGATGAATTAAATGAAAGCATATTAATACATCCATTTACAGAAAAAGAATATAAAATTAATTTAAACTAATGGAATCATATATTTTAAACGACAATAAAATAACATTCCCATCATCATGGGAAGAATGTACTTATGGAAAGTTTTTAGCTTTTGTAAGGTTATCAGATAATTTATCTGCTAATCAAGAAGAAGAAACTGATAATGAATATCAACAAACTTTAAATGATTTAAAGCAAAATACTAAAGTATTATCTTTTTGGTTAGGAGTTTCAGAAGATGAGATAAGCATGATGGATTTAGATGTTGCAAATGACATTATGAGTAAACTAAGTTGGGTTGGAGAAAAATATACTCCAATAAATATAGATTCTTTTACTATAGGCGAAGAAAAGTTTTATTTACCTAAAGATTTAATGGCTAAAAGTAGTTTTGGTAGATTTATAGAAGCTGAACAGTTAGAATTACAAGCAAATATGCTAGATAATGGTATTATAGAAATATTGCCTAGACAAATTGCTATTTTATGTAAAAAAGAAGGGGAAGAAGAAAAATTAAATGATGCCCTCATAGATGAAAGGGCTAAGAAGTTTGAAAAACTTGACATGGCAACTATTTGGGATGTCGGTTTTTTTTTGAGCAAGTTAGAACAGAAATTGACACTAAATTTCCTAATCTCAACGGAGAAGGAGGGGAAGGAAAGTCAAAAATTGCAACAAAAGGCACAATAGATGGTTATGGTTGGTTAAATTCTCTTTATGATGTAGCTAAAGATGGAATTTTTACAAAAGACAATCTAAGTGCTGTGGAAAGTGTGTTAATTACAGAGTTATATGAGATATTTACATATTTATCTTGGAAATCTGCTTGTAATTCGTATGAAGAGAAATTAAATGATTTAAACAAGAAAACTAGCTAATATGGAATATACTTTAACAAAAATTATAGAAACAATGAAAGAATGTGCAGAATCTGCTGGATTTTGTAGCTTTCAATTTGGGCCTCACACAAACATTAACAATAATCATAATATTTGCTATGATCATCTTAATGCAAGTTACCCAACCTCAACACTTGCATCTGGTAAGTTAGAAACTTGGAATTTTGATATAGTTTTAGCTAGACCTGATAATAAAAGTAATACTTCAGGGGTACAAACATTAAATGATGTTCATTTAATTATGACAGACTTAGAAATAAAGTTTTGGAATTTTATTTCTTGTTGTGCTTTAGGTATTTCAGGAGGAGGAGGATGTAAAGAAGCTGTTCCAAAAAATTTAATAAGAATATCAAGAGATAAAGGAACATTTAATGATAATCTTGTTACATTACAATGCCAATTTACAATACAAGTTGTGTTAGCAGGACTTACTGATCCTTGTGGGGGTAGTTCTGGTTCATCAGATCCTTGCTATGGATTTTTTGAAGATGAATTTGATCCTTGTGAGCCTTGTGATGATGAGTTCGCATTTCCACCTACTTTTCCAGCTAATCAGACACTAAATCCTTAATATGGGTAGATTATCTAATATATTAAAACTAGTGCAAAGATCAGGATTAGCTGCTGAAAGAATCGCTAAAAAAAGACTTACTGTTCGTAGAAAAGGCAATTCTCCTATGAATACTTTTGGCTTGTTAAGTGATAGCATAACATTTCAAATAAAAGAGAACAATGGACTTGCAAATTTAACTTTAGAGTCATTTGAGGAGGGATTAATTCTAAATGATGGATATACTGATGTTCCATTTAGAGGTAAAACAGGAAAGTATGATGATAGTCAATATATAACTCAATTAGCTATTTGGGCAGCCAAAAAGTTTTATGGTAATAATTATAAAAAAGGTTTAAAGGCGGCTTTTGCTATTGCTAGAACACAAAAAGCAAATAATTCTGGGGTAAAACATCCTGGCTGGATGGATGAGGTTAAAGAAAAAATAGATGATAAAATAAATGAAATATTAACACAAGATACTATTTTAGCTATACAAGCAGACACAATGGCTAAATTAAATTTAACAATATAACAAAATGTCAAAACCATTATTTATAAAAGATTTTTATAGAAAGTTTTACGCTGCTTATAGACCTATAGTATGTAGTTTAACTTGCAATGATTCAGATGTTTCTTTTTTAAGAGCAGAATTACTTGTAGCACTAAATGGAAGTAACTCATATAGTAGCACTGGAGTTTTAATAAATGCATATAACAACGAAAACAATGTTTATGAATTTAATGTAATGGAATACACTAGGGCTTACATTGGATCAGGAACAGGGGTTATTTTATCATTTTTAAACTTTATAATTCCTGGATATTTTGAAACTTCTAAATTTAAGCTAGTTGTATGGCCTGTAAGATATAGTAATACAGCACAAGGTTTGCTTTTTGATGATTTAGCTGATTCAGTAGAATCTTCTTCATTTATATCAACAGATACCACAACTGATGAACAAGAAAACACAGATTTTGGGCAATATCACTTTTTAGATAGATATGTATTAGGAGAAAACTATAATAATGGTGGTACAGGAACTTGTAAGCCATTAACTAATATGCCATATCAAGGTAGTAATTCCTATGATAGTGGTGCATTAGATTTTACACAGAAACATCCAACAAATTATGGTGTTTCTATAGATATTAGTGATAACATGACTCCTTCTTTGTATTATCTTAATGGTAGAAATGGTTATAACTCTATGATTTACTTTGTAAGAAATGGAACTACAGGTTATGTAATGACTGGTGGATTTGTTCAAATATCTTATCCTAGTAATACTCAAAATATGCATAAAATTCCTTTACATCCTATACAATTAGAACAATTCATTTTAAATCAAAATGGTGTAGCTTCTAATTTAATTGTTGATGCTTCAGGTAATTTAATTGCTAGTGAAATATATATTGTTGCATTATCTGGAGGGCTTTTTAGTTCATCTAATAGTTGGGGAGGTTTTGATGAAAATGGAAATCCAGAAGCAAGATGGATGAAAGTTGCTTATACAGATAGAGATAATAATAAAGGAGTAGATGCTTGTAAAAGAACAAGATTTCATTTTAAAAACTCATTAGGGGGTTATGATTTTTTTAATTGCTATGGAACGGAAAGTAAATCAATATCTATTAAATCTACAAGATATGAAAAATACAATCCAACTGCATTTAGAGGATTAAGAGGCAAAAAAGAGCTTTGGGTAAATAGAGAAGATACTTATAGTGTAATAACACAGCCTATAACTAATAATGAAGCTATTTGGTTGCAAGAGCTTATATCAAGTCCTTTGGTTTGGGTAGAAGTAAAAGTAAAAGATATAGCAAAAGGAGAGCAATATCAATTAGTAGCAGTACAAATAGTGCCAGGTAGTTATGAAATATATAATACAGAAAATAATATAAATTATATTGAGTTTAAATATACATTGGCAAATTCTAGAACACAACAAAGAGGATAATGAGCAATAATATACACCCAAACACTACAATAATAGAACTAGGAGAAAAGTCTGGTAGCACAACACAAACTTATCAAGAAGTAGTTGGAACGACTAGTGAAGTTACTTTTAATGGATGTATAGATGTTGGGAATACTGATCAAGCTCCTAACTTGCCATATAAACAAAATTATTATAGTGGTAGTGGTTATAGTGGTTTTACAGGAATTGGTAATGCTAATATAGGTTGTTCTTTACAAAATGATGCTTCTAATAGATTTGATCCTGGAGGAAATAAATTATTAATATTAGATTTAAGTGGAGGTGTAGCTACCTCTGGTGGTGTCTTTTTTGCTAATGATGTAGACACATCCGAAATATATGACCAAACACAAGGTTGGACTACAATAAAATTTCAAAACCCATGCTCATATCCTAACAACACTTTAAATTTATCTAATTATTTTACTTTTACAGATAGCACTGTATCAGGAAACCCTACAGGAAATCATTTTACAGCACCTTATGATAATTTAAAAGTAAGTTTTTCTACTCAAGTATATACAAATGGAGTAACGCCTGGAAGTTCTAATGCAAACAATATTAGCTTTAGATTAAGGTTAAGGCATTATAAAGCAAATACAAACAACTATCAAAACTATGAAAAACTAAATTCAAATGGTACTCCAGATGTTTTAGGAACAAACTATAACACACCATGTAATGTTACTAATGGTAGTGCTTCATCTCATTTTGGAGTTATTGATGCTAACACACAACAATCTCCTTTAGGAGACAGTAATATTACTTTACAAAGTGGAGATAAACTATGGATTCAAATACTAATAACTCAAGCTGCTTTAGAAACAAAACTATGTGATGGAGTTGGTTTAGGTTTAACGCAAAGTAGTAGTAATTGTATTACAGGTATGGGTACTCGTAATTTATATAGTTTAGATACATCTGGCATTGTAGGAAGCTCTCCCCAATTCCAATGGAGTGGAAATGCTGGAATGAATTTTAGTGGAATTTCAGGATTATATACTCCAGACAATCAAATGCCTAATGATGAACACTCGCAAGGAAGGAGTTTATATTTTTTAGACCAAACTAATATGCTTAGTAGTCAAGAGCTAAAAAACTCAACATTAATTTTTGATATAGTTTCGGGCTTAACAGGAGATGATTCAAAACTTATTGTAAAAGGTACAGGTGGAGACCAACTTTCACAATTAATACAAGATGTTCCTAATTTAAACAATTTTGGCTCTGATACTTATCAATGGTATGTGTCGGCATATCAACATGGTGGTAATTGGAACTCTAAAGGTAATAACTTATCTTGGAATTTTGATGCAGAAGATAAAACAAGAATATTATCTTACGAAGGAGAAGCAGGACAAAAAAGACATCATAGTGTTTATGACACTTTAGGAGAGTTGGGTTTGCGTTCAAAAGATTTTGAAGGTAATGTAGATTATTACGAAATAGAAATAGATGTTGCATCGTGTGTAAACTCACAGATAACTGTATTTGAATCTCCATCATCTACAGGAGTAATTAATGCAAATCCACGCCAACCAATAACATCTGCAGGAATATATACATATTGTTTAACTTCTTTAACTAAAACAAACATTTGGGGTGGTGCTTCTGATGGCTCAAATAGTGGTAAAGTATGGATGACTAATGGTTTTCCAAGTGGTGCATTTTCTTCTGCTCATTATTATTTTGCAAATGGTTCTATAAAAGTATTAGATGCAGAAAAAGTAGGTTCTTCAGGTAATCATTCAATAGTAATAAATTCCATTAAGCTAAAAAAAATGGAACCAGATATTACTACAACTATAAGAGATGTTTATGGAGGTTCATTTGATTACGAAGTAGATAATTATAATTGGGAAAAAATAGATGTTATGGAAAGCAATAAAGTTCCATTATCATTAACTTTTCAAGCTTCTGATTTACACGACATTTCTAAAAGAACTGCAGGTTATAGTAAAACTTTTAATATTCCAGCGAGTCATAACAATGAAACTATATTAGGCAATATGTTAGCTGTTGGAGTTCAAAGACAAAAAATAAGTTGGGAGAAAGCTAGAATTAAAAGTAATGGAGTTATAGTTTTTGCAGGTTTAATGCGTATTGAACAAGGAGTAACAGGTAAAGGAGGTTATTACAAATGCCATATAATAGAAGATACTATAGATTGGAGTCAAGCTATAGGAGATAGAGAGCTTTGTGATATTTCTATAGCTCCTAGAGTTCCTGAATTAAAAAACAGAGATAATATAATTAATAGTTGGAGTCAAAACAAACCTTATGATTTTGACAGAGCAGGAGTTATGGGTTCAGGAGCAAAACAATCAGAGGATTATTTTTGGGGAATAGCTAATTATGGAGATTGGCATAGATTTTCAATAAACACAAGTCAACATAAATATTCAAGAGATTTATATGATTTTCATCCTGTAGTTTATGCTAAAAAAGTAGTACAAAAAATATTTAGACAAGCGGGATATACTTTAAAAAGTGATTTTTGGAATAGCATAACAGCATCTTTATTAGTGCATCCTTTTGGTTCAGGAGCTAATTACTATCAAACTGATCCTGCTCTTTTAACTGGAGATTCAGGAAACAATGTAGCTCATGCTTCTCTTCCAGGCTCTCATGCCTGTTTAGGTAATTATCAATCTGGAGGTAAAATTCCAGCAGGTGGTTATGGCAGAACCTGGTATCCTGTTTTAAATGTAACAACAGATGTAAATAGCTTAGTAACAGGTATAGGCACTAATACTTGGGGAGGTTCATCTACTTATGGATATGTAGTTCCTTTTACTGGACAATATGTAGTTAATTTTAAAGGTGGTATAAGAACTTCTCATAATATAGCAAGTGCAGGTTCAGAAATAAAAGCTACTTGTTTGTTAAATGGACAAACACTACTTTATCAAGGAGGACAGCCTGTGCAACATCAAACGACACAAGATGTATTATCTGTTTTTGATATGCCTGTTTTAAAAAACTTAAATGCTGGGGATATTATTTCTTATAAAATAACCGGAACAAATTCTAGTTCTACTTTTCCTTGTTGGCAAGATGCAGAAAATTTAGAAATATTATGTTATCCCGATTCTGGAACAACAGCACCAGCACAATTTACAAACTTTGCAGAAGTTTTAAAATGTGGAACTAAGCAAATAGACTATATAAAAGGTTTTACAGAAATGTTTAATTTACAATGGACAAGTAATAATCAAACTAAAATAGTTGAGTGCGAACCTTATGATGATTTTTATGGTTCAGGAAAAGTGTTAGATTGGACTGAAAAGTTAGACCAAACAAGTTGGAATGATAAATTCATTATAGAAGAACTAGCTAAAAAAGTTACATGGAAATATAATCAAGATAGTGGAGATGAAGGGTTAGACAATTTATATGAGTGGAGAGAAAACAATAATTATGATATTTACAAATCTCACACGCAAACTAATGAAGAAAAATTTAGAAAAGAAGAAATGTTTTTAGGAACAGACGTTTTTTCTGCTACTTGGAGATTTAATAATTATGGAACACAATCTAATCCTCATCAACATGGGCCTAGTCATCCTTTTGCTCCTAACTCGTATGGATGGGGAGATATGACTTGGACTTCATCTGGAGGTTCTGTAACTAACAATCCATTAATGCCTGTAATATGGATGGGAGAAGGAGGAAGAATAAATGGAGATTTTGATGACAGACCTGATTTTAATATGTTTCCATCTTCTGAATTAAGAGTTGTAAATTATTACAGCTTACTTAATGGGGTAAAGGCTGATGGTTCTGGAGATAAAACACAACCTTCTGTAACTTCATGTAGAAATTGGGGTTTCTTTGAAACCAATAATCAAATACAAAATTCATATCCATTTATGGATTGGATTGATGGCTATAAAAAAGGAAATAGTATTGATCCTTATTGCTTATCATGGGGAGATTATGATGATGGGTTAGGAAATGTAAGTCCAGGTTTGTTTTCTAAATATTGGAAAACAGCATATAATAAAATGAATGGTGGAGCTGCATTAAGAACTTGTAAAATGAATCTAAATCAAAACGATATAGCTTCTTTTGATTACAAAGATATTATAAAATTAGAAATAGATAATGTTCCTACATATTGGACAATTAATAAAATAACAGATTACAAGCCTAATCAAGAGGTTTTAACAACTGTAGAGCTTATTGAATATAAAGAGAAAGTACAATATGGCAACATAAAAACTAATAAAGGAACAGGAACAAAACATATCCCTTTTGGAACTATAGAAAGAGAAGATAATTCAGCTAGAAAATCTTTAAAGAAAATAACAAACAAAAATAATGTAACTAAAGGTTCTGGAATAGCAATAGGAGATGGCATAATAGCTAATAATAGTCAAACAGTAGTAGGAAGCTATAATGAAGAAACACCAAATGCAATATTTTCTGTAGGAATTGGAACTAGCAATGAAGATAGACACACTGCTTTTTCAATAGATTCTTGTGGAGAAATGCAAGTACAAGGAGGTTCTTTAATAGTAGAAGAAGAAGATGGAGTAGTTCATGATTTAGTATTTACAGAAGAAAATACAAATGAAGATGGTACAACAGAATCAAGTATAAAAAAAGTTTACTTAAAGAAAAACAAATAAAATGGCAACTACTATATATAATTTTCAAGCAGATTTAACTCAATTATTAAGATTAAATAGCGAATTAGAAAAAGCAAACGCAACTCTTTTAAGATTAAAAGCAAATACTGCTGGTTATAATGCTACATCTAAAAAGCTAGGGCAAATGCAAACAGCATTAAATAAAAACACTACTGCCTTAAAAAAAACTAACACTCAAGCTAGGATGCTAAACACACAAGGGAATAGAATGATTGCTATTTTTAAGTCCGCAAGTATTGCCATAGCTTCTGCTTTTGCTTTTAGGGCCATCATAGGTGGTATTAGAGGGGTTATAACTTCTTTTTCTGATTTTGAATCTCAAATGGCTGCTGTAAAAGCTATTTCAGGTGCGACAGATGAAGAATTTAAAAAATTAAAAAAATCAGCAGAACAATTAGGTAGAACAACAGTGTTTACAGCAACACAAGTAGCCCAATTACAAGAAGAGTATGCTAGATTAGGTTTTACAGCTGATGAAATAGTACAAGCTCAAGCAGGAACAATAGATTTAGCGGCTGCAACAGGAGAGTCATTAAAATCATCTGCTGAAACTGCTGGAGCTGTAATTAGAGCCTTTGGATTAGATGCTAAAGATACAGGAACTGTGGTTGATGTAATGGGTGCTTCTTTTACAAGTTCTGCTTTAAATTTAGAGAGATTTCAACAATCTATGAAATTCGTAGCTCCTGTGGCCAAAGCTGCTGGATTTACTTTAGAAGAAACTTCTGCTATGTTGGCACAACTTGCAGACAATGGACTTCATGGTTCTATTGCGGGTAATGCTTTAAAAAATATAATGTTGAGGTTGGGAGATGCAAATTCTACATTAAATAAAAAGCTTGGTAAAACAGTGCAAGGACTGCCTCAATTTATTGAAGCACTTAGAGGTATGAAAGAGGAGTCTTTTGGGCTTACAGAGGCTACAGAGCTTTTAGATAAGCGTTCTGCTCCAGCGTTCCTAACATTAATAGGTAATATTGAGGGATTAGAAGGAAGCTTAGACACTTTAAATAATGCAGAGGGAGCAGTTACAAGAATGGCGGCTATTAGATTAGATAATTTAGAAGGAGATTTTACATTATTAAAGTCAGCAACAGAAGGATTAGGAATTGCTATTGGAGAAATGTTTAATAATAGTTTAAGAGGATCAATAGATAGTTTGACATTATGGATTCAAGCTTTAACTAATAGTAAAAGTGCAATGTTTACAATAAAACTAGCTTTTAATACTTTAGTTGCTATATTAGGAATGGCTACTCTTCGTTTAGCTGCACTTAAAGCTATGACTTTATCACAAACTTTAAGTTTTAAAGGAATGGGTAAAGGAGTAAGGCTTCTAGCTGTTTCTATGAGAGGATTGGTTACTGGCACATATTCTGCTTCTACTGCCATGAAAGGATTAAAAGTAGCTATTGCAAGTACAGGTGTTGGGGTTTTAGCTGTAGCTGTAGGAACTTTAATAGGATATATGATGACTCTTGGAGATGAAACAAGTGAAGCAGTTATGCAAATGGATAGATTACACCGATCATTTGATAAAGATATAGAAAGTGTAATGGAATTAAATGAAAATGATAATGCAAGAGTAAATGTTTTAAGAAAGCTTAAACAAGAATATCCTGAATTAATAGGTTTTATAGATGCAGAAATTGCTAGTAACAAAGATTTAGCTTCTATACAAAAATTAGTAAAAGATACTAAAACTGAAAGAGGAGAAATAGCTGCAAAAAGAGAATTAATACGTTTAGCTTTTGACCAAGAAGAAGCAGAAACAAAAAGTATTAGAAAAAGGATTCTAACTCAAGAAGCTTTTATAGAATCTACAAAACATATGAACGATGAGGAACGTAGACGGAATACTTTTGCGGTAGAAAGCTCTAAAATAACAATTAAAAATTTAGATAAAGAAATTACACGAAGAGAAAATAAAACTAAAGGGATAGAAAAAGCTTTATTGGAAGAAATAGAACTTTTACAAAATTTAATTGCTAAAAAACAACAAGCTAATCATGTATTTAGAAAATTAGACACAAGAGAAGAAGAAAAATTTAGAAAAAAACTTAGTGATGGTTATTTAAAAGATTTAGAAGATTTTAGAGCTATTGGAGAATTATCTAATACTGAAAAAGCAAGAATGTCGCAAGAAGAAATAGATAGATTTATAGATAAAGCTAAGAAAAAACAACTTGCAGAAATTGATGAAGCACAAGCTGAAAAAGATACCTTAGATGCACAACTTAAATATGCTGAAATAAGAAACAGACTAGATAGCAATAGGACTAGTGTAAGAACACAAGCAAGAAGAGATTTAGAGGCATTTAAAGAAACACAAGGTGGTGCAATACCACAACACATTAAAGAGGCAGAAGCATTAAATTTAGTAGGCATACGAGTACAAGAGCTTAGAATTAAACTACAAAAAATGGACACTGCTTTATTAAAGTCTGGTAAATCAAGTGGTAAATCTGCCATTAGTGTTCATAGACTTAATTCAACAAAAGACAGGATCAAAGAACTTTTAAAACTACAAACAGACTCTATAGTAGAAGTTAATGAAAGGGAAAAAAAGGAAATTGAAAATAATTTCCAAGCTAAAATGAATAAGTATGAAAAAGAATTAAAATTAATAGATACTAATTTAAAAAGCATAGAATCATATCAAAATGGAGTTGCTACAAATCAAGATAAATTAAACCAAAAA